>Ga0102589_1003869_pt1 | contig 14817 bp, 20 predicted proteins | sample AraplaMF_Col_mLB_FD_76858 | JGI IMG/M metagenome (GOLD analysis project Ga0102589, IMG submission 76858) | Arabidopsis root microbial communities from the University of North Carolina, USA - plate scrape MF_Col_mLB | ecosystem: Host-associated > Plants > Roots > Endosphere | place: USA... | reverse complement strand
GTTAAACCCATCTATAATAGATGAAAAATAAAGAGTCTTATTGCCGAACATCAAATACGTGATATCCGTGAACCATTTTTCATTAGGCTTGGTAGCTTTAAATCTTCGTTGTATTCTATTTTTAGCTACCACTGGTTCATGACCGAGTACAAATATCTTTTTCTTTTTTCTAACCCGAGATAATACGTTGTATTTTCTCATGATACGTAATACTTTTTTATGATTGATTACGATGTTAAATTGATTACGTAGACAAGCTGTAACCCGACGATATCCATACCGATATTTTTGATGTTGACATATTTCTATTACGGTTTTTTCTTCATGATTAGTTACTGTTTTCTCCTGCTTTTTCCAACAATAATAAGTAGCACGTGAAATATCAAATATGGAACAGAGTTCTGCAATTGTAAAAATTGATTGCCATTCCTTTATCATTTTCATTATTTCTTCTTTTCCTCCCACCTCCTTAAAATTTCTTGGCACTTTTCCAGCAATATAATCTTTGCCTTTAAATAACGTATTTCTAATTCTTTTTGTTCAAGTTCTGTTAACTTTTTTAAGCCTTTTCCATGTACAGATTGTCTTCCAATAGATTGTTCAAACCGATAGGTTTCGCCTTCACGATACCAATTCATCCAAGTTTTAATTTGAGCCACATGTTTAATCCCTAAGGCATCCATAATTTCTTTATTTTTGAATCCTTGGTGTTTCATTTCAACTACTTTCCACTTTATTTCGGCGGGATAATGCGTCTTTTTTCCCATACGAAAAACACCTCCATTAAAATCATAACTGATACTTACGATTTAGAGAGGTGTTTTTTATCGTCTCATTCTCAGGGTTCACTCCATACAGAAAGTATAGCGCTTTTTTGTTATATGGCTATAAAAATATTATGGCTTGATGGATTATGCGGCGACGCCCTATAGTAACCCTAACAAGCATAAATCATGCTGATTGACTTAGGTTTTTAACTCTTTGTGATTGAGAATATAGTTCCATATTGGTCGGAGGTAATATTCCAACTTAACTGCATTTCCTTTGCCATAAGCGAAATGGTAGATAAACCGATTTCAGCTCCTTTATTAGAAGGATCGCCATTTGGAATTCCTGGTCCGTGGTCAACAATTGAAATTACTTCTTTATTATTTTTTATGTTAATATGTATACCAATAAACTTTCCATCGGCTGCGTGTCGAATTACGTTTTGTATAATGTTATCCATGATTCTTTGGAACCAATTTGCATCAATATTCCAAAAGAAATTTTGTTCTGGGATTTCAATATCGATATAAAATCCTTTTTCTTCTAATGTATTGTACCAAGAGGCTATAATTTTTCTTAATAAAGGAGTTACATTTACAATGCTAGGATTAAATGGATATCTTTTTGATGTTAACATAGAATACGAGAACAAATTATCTAAAAGATCAGAGATATAATTAATTTTATGATCAATTATCAATATCATTTTTCCTCCTTCAATTGATAACGGTTCTTTTTCTAAAGAATTAATTTGAGTGCGTAGCACCATTAAAGGCGTTCTTAAATCATGAGAAAGATTAGCAATTAACTCTTTTCTAAATTCTTCCTCTTCACGTTCTTTTACACGACTTTCCTCTATAATTTGAACCATACTATTAAAACTTTGCTCTAACAAGCCAATTTCATCCATTTTTGATAACGTAATCTGTTTAGGGATAGATTGTTTTTTTGTAATTTGCATTGCTTCTTGTAATCGGACTAACCTAGTGTTGATATCACGAAAGAACATCCATGAAAAAATTATAAAAGTTACTAGAACCAATAGTACTACTATAAGAAAAATAGTACCGTATTTTTCCTGCATTCGGAGTACAGGATAATCCGTATACTTTTTGGGAATCTGAATTATCATAAAAGCTTCTTTTTTACCTTTTCCTAAGTGATTCACTACAGTATATAAATTTCCACTGTTTCTATTTTTCATAAAATCTATAATATAGTCTACTGTCCAATAGGTCGGTATATCTGGTTGCTTTGAAATTGGAAAATGAGATTTCCCTTGACTATCAACCCAAAACATGGACGCTTTTGGGTAGCTTTTTTGTACTGAACGAAACACTTTTTTTATATCTTCAGGCTGTCCTTCACTTAATAAAATCGCTTTCTCGTTCCAAATTTTTTCTATCTTTTCTTTATCATAGTAAGGTTCTGAATTACTCAATTTCATCCATGAAAATGTAAAGATTCCTGAAATTAAAGGGAATGTAATAGGAATTAAAACTATAGCTATTAAAATGATAAGAAGATATTTTTTTTGTAAAGATGTACTATTTTTCATCCCTTTAATCGATACCCTATTCCACGTATCGTTTCAATAATTGTTGGTTTGCTCGGGTTTTGTTCAATTTTTTCTCTCAAATATCGAATATGAACCATGAGTGTTTTATCTCCTTCTATATAAGAATCATTCCAAATATCTTCAAAGATTTGCTGTTTTGTTAACGTTTGATTTAAGTGACGCATTAAATAGAAAAAAATTTGATGTTGTTTTCCAGACAAATCAATCTCTTTATCCGTTATTGTATCGATAATTCGAGATTCCTTCGTAGAAACTTGAAGATGTTTAATTGTTTGGATGGAATCTTCTAGTCTATTATACCGTCTCAATAAAACTTCTATTCTTGCTAATAATTCTTTGAAATGAAATGGCTTTGTTAAATAATCATCAGCGAATACTAATCCCTGTAATTTATCATCTAATGTAGTACGTGCAGTAACTAAAATTATTGGAATATCTGGATAACCTTTTTTAAATCTTTGCCCGAGTGTAAAACCATCTAATCCCGGAAGCATAACATCTAAGATAATGATGTCAGCTGTTTTAATAGCTTCATAACTTTTTTTTTCTGAAAGAAACCAAGAAACCCTGTAAGATTGTTTTTCCAACTCTAATTTAATTTCTTTACCTATTTCAATGTCATCTTCGATGTAAACAATATGTCTCATTTTTCCACCTTCTAATTGGAATTTAAATCAATTTCGTTTAACTACATAATAATTTCTACATATTTAAAAATACAGTAATTTAAACAATTTTTAAACTCTTTAGAAATTTAATTTAACCTTCGTGAAATATACTATATGTAAGGTGGTGTTGATATGAAATATATTGTTGAAACAAATAATCTAACTAAAAAATATAAAAATAGTAGTGTAGTTAGTGGTGTGAATCTAAAAATTCCTGAAGGTGAAATTTATGGATTTTTAGGACCCAATGGTGCTGGAAAGACAACTAGCATTAGAATGTTATTAGGCCTAATTAAAGCGACTGTAGGTAATATTACAATTTTCGGCAAAGATTTAAATGAAAATCGTTTATCTATTTTATCTGATGTTGGAGCGCTAGTAGAAAATCCTTCTTATTATGCACATCTCAACGCAATTGAAAATCTAGAGGTTTATAGAATTTTAAGAAATATACCAAAAGAAAAAGTACATGCTGTTTTAAAAACTGTCGGACTGCAGAACGCCGCACACCAAAAAGTTAAAGAATACTCTTTAGGCATGAAACAACGTCTTGGCCTTGCCATTGCATTACTTGGTGATCCTAGATTATTAATTTTAGATGAACCGACAAATGGCCTTGATCCCCAAGGGATACATGAAATGCGTGAATTAATAAAGAGCCTTGCTAAGGAGAGAGGCATTACTATACTAGTTTCAAGTCATTTATTAAGTGAAATAGACCAGATGGCTACATATGTTGGGATTATTTCAAAGGGTCGGCTCATTTTCCAGGATAAAATTGAAATTTTACGGCAACACTCACAGAATTCAATTAAGCTTTTAGTTGATAAACCTAAAGAAACATGGAAAATCATTCTTGCTAGTGGAATACCGTCAGTGATGGAAAAGGATAAAATTGTTATATCTAATACTAATAATACAGCTATAGCTAGGATTGTGAAAACTTTAGTAGCAAATGATATATCTGTATTCCGTATTGAAGAAGAAAAAAATTCACTTGAAGATATTTTCCTAAACATCGTGAAGGAGGAACAAAACGATGTACAAATCCCTCTTAGCATCTGAATTTCTTAAATTAAAGCGTAAGTGGGTTTGGTTTTTAATAATGATAGCCCCGATAGGGGTTATTGTACTCCAAGCAATAAATTTCAGTTTAAGGTATGATATCTTAATAGAAAAGTATAAAAATAATTTGTGGGGAGGACTACTTTCAAATATTCAGTCTCTTTCCCTTCCAGCAATACTATTAGGGATTACAATTATTGCTTCTATAATAGCTCATTTAGAACACAGCTCTACTTCTTGGAAACACCTTTTAATACTACCAATAGAAAAAAGAAAAATATTTACAGCTAAATTTATATTAAGTTTTAGTTTATTATTTGTATCTTGTTTTATTCTCTTTATAGGCAGTATTTTTTTAGGTATAGGATTAGAGTTCGGATATTCCATTCCATGGTCAGAAGTAATAAAGATTAGTTTTTTCCCATACTTTTCTGCTTTACCAGTTTTAGCATTACAATTATGGTTATCCATTGTTTATAAAAATCAAGGGATTACATTAATAGTGGGGGTATTAGGTACAGTATTAGCACTATTCTCAGAATCCTTGCCAGATTGGATTATATGGAAATTACCCTTACTTGCTAGTAAATCAAATACAACTACACTGTTAGGGGCTACAGTTGGGATTTTACTAATTTTGATAGCAACATTTGATTTTGTAAGAAGGGATGTGGATAAATAATGCTAAATTTAAAACTATTTTTGGCTGAATTCCATAAGATTAAAAAGACAAAAATTTGGCTACTATTATTTATTAGTCCCCTTTTAACAGGGATCTTAACTTATCTAAAAGTGAGTGATACACTAGCACCTTTAAATAATTGGGAAATTATATATGCATTTGCTTCAGTAATACATGCTATGATCTTTCTCCCATTATTAACTGGAATTTTTACTGCTTTTATCTGCCGTCATGATCATTTACATGGTGGGTGGAAGCAATTACTAGTTCAGCCTATAAAACGTTATCAACTTTACTGTACTAAAGCTATTTTTGTGGTATTTTTTATAATTGTTACTCAACTTTTATTCCTTTTAGGAATAATTATAGTAGGTTCTATTTGCGGGATAAAAGGCCCTTTTCCTACAACATATATACTCAAAGGTTTAATAGGAGGAATATTTACAACATTACCTTTAATAGCACTTCAAATGTGGCTTTCTGCAATATGGTCCAGCTTTGCTGCTCCAATGGTAGTATGTGTTGGTCTAACGATACCTGGTATGATAATTAGTCAGTCTGAACGCTTTGGTCCAATTTATCCATGGTGTCAACCCCTTTTAGCTATGTTACCTACAGGTAGTGAAACAGGGCTATTATTTATTTCTACAAAAAGTATATTAATTGTATTGATTAGTTTTATTGTATTGTTCACCGGGGGACTAATCAATTTTAATAAAAAAACGTATTAATATTAATTCTAATATTTTTAAATAATTACTTTAATGTGAAGGAATGATTAATAATGAAAATAATTACTTATCTTTTAGCTATATTAACATTAATTGTTATAATTGCTATCAATGTTTTTGATATGAAATTACCATATAAATTAGATCACTGGATAAGTATTCTTTTAGCTGTATTTGTTATTATATTAGGTTTCTATAATAATAAAAATTCTAATTTTAATAAATAAATTAGAAGAAATATATAAAAAGATTTCATCATACCGGATGAAATCTTTTTATATTGTTTCCCACTAAAATCTCCTATTGCCATCAAGGTAAGAAATCCGTAGTTACATAAAACGAAATAACGAGCTGAATTCTTATAAATCACTAGACTTAGAGAAGTAATTTTTTCGTTATGGGGGTATTTAAGAATCGTAGCTTGATAGCGATGTGGTGCTACCCCATGCCCATCAACCTAACAGAACAGGTTGCCCCCAAAACGATAAAAATGAGCTTTTTTGTTACAAGTTAGCAAAAAATTTCATTCTGGGGTACTATAAAAATTTTAGCTTGTTAGCAATGTGACGGGACCACTAACCTAAAAAATAACAGGACATTTAAAAATCCCTTATACTCCCGTCATATTGACAGAAAATTAAACAAAATTTACAATAACTATATATATAAATACAAAATTATAAGGGAGGGAAAAATATGTTTACAAATAAAAAAGGGATTCGAATAGGTTTAGGTTTATTTATCTTTTTATCTGTAATTCAATTTACTATCAGTTATATAAAGGCATATTATAAATCTTCTACAGGTAATGAGTTATTAATTTCAGGAACATGGAAAACTGTGTTATTAGATGCTCCTGAAGGTATACTTGTTATTTTAGGAGCAATTGCTTTATATCAATTTACGAAAAAATCACCAGAAAAAATGGAATCTATGTAGATTCCATTTTTTTCTGGTTTGCTACCGATAATGAGACGTTATGTTAACCACACATGTATACGATATACATTGTTCCTTATTCAACTAAATGACAGGTTAGTTGAATAAGGAACAATATCACTTTAATTACCATTTCCTTCTATTTTTATATATAATTAATTTGTATTTCATATATAAATAGGAGGAAATTTATGACTGTAAATAAGGACTACATTGGCTATATTCGGGAAAAAGTAGGGCACGATTTAATATTTCTTAATTTTGCTGGAGGTATTGTTTATAACGAACGAAATGAAATCCTTTTACAAAAACGGGGAGATAGAAATGAGTGGGGTCTTCCAGGTGGTGCTATGGAACTTGGAGAATCTCTTGAAGAAACCGCTAAACGAGAAATACTTGAGGAGACAGGATTAAATGTTGAAGTTGAACATCTTATAGGTGTCTACTCTAAATACTCTGGTGAGTTTCCGAACGGAGATAAAGCTCAGACTATCGTTCATTGTTTTCAATGCAAGCCAATTGATGGGGAACTTACTACAGACGGTATTGAAACTTTAGATTTAAAATACTTCCCAATAGACCAAATACCGAAATTATTTACAAAACTACACGAAGATGCCTTAGAAGATTGGCTTTCAAAAAGAAAAGGTGTATTTAGATAAAAAGACTTTCAACTTAATTATTCATAATATTTAACCAACTGGCGCTTTAATTGAACAAGAAAATAAAAACTTTTAACTTCCCCTAAAGATAATTATGTTAATGATCTAGTGGTGGAGGTTCCTGTAAGGACAAGAAGAGGAACGTATAAAAATAGAGTTGTAGAAATAGAAAGAGTGGATTCCTTCTAAGAGTAAGGATTCCCCTTTTTCATTGCTACTGATAATGATGCGTTATGTTAACTGCATATGTATAGAGTATACAGTCAAAAAAGCATAATACATCGCTTCTTCTAAATGGTACAATTAGGGAAAGAGGGGTGGAAGAATATGTATGATTACAAATTTGTGAAAGTCGAAATGGATGGATGGAAAGGGCAACCCAAAGAAGATTATAAGCGTATTATTATAGAACATGCTGAAGATGGTTGGGAATTTGTTCAAGTTCTTACTCTAACACTCGCAGGATATACGACTTCTTTGGAGATTATCTTCAAACGAACCAAAGAACTTCTTTAAAAAACGAAAGAGGTTTGCCTTAAATAACATACAAAAAGAACTGGAGTATTTTGGAATCTAATAGTTCTCGATTTAACTTATAAGACAAATAAGCTAATATTAATCAACTCCCAATAACGAAAGTTATGTACATAAGATAGTGATTGTAGTAAGAGTATAACTACATAAAAAATAAGCCCTACAAAAAGTAGGGATTATTTTTTATCAGAAACTATGTCATTTAGAATGTTCTGCTCATGTGCATTCAATTTATTAGCAATGTAGTAATCCAATATTTCATCAATAAGCTCATAATTTTTCATGTCTTTCATTGTGCAAATGGTCTTTATTTTATTAAGTGTTTCAGGCGATACTTTTATATTTTTTCTGTCTGCTGCTGACAATGAATTCTTTTTCTTTGTCGCAGGATTATCTTGAACAGGTGTCACAGTCACTAAGTATTTTTTATCCAAATTGACCACTCCTATTTAGTATATTATCCCAAACTATTAAAACTAATTTGCGTATCTTATGTAGAGAGAAAAGTGGAAATATAGAAATATCCCTATTTCTAAATAGGGATATTTCTATATTTTTAAATCTCTGTTAATAGCTTGAATTTTCTTTTCTGTTCAGGCGTTAGCTCATTTTCTACATAGCGATCTATAAGTAAATCGATGATTTCATAAGCGAATTTTGTGTTTGTAAGTTTCATTAATACTTCTAGTTCTTCTTTTGATTGATTAGAAATTTTAATGCTGCCTTGCTGATTTTTAAATTTCTTTTTTGATTCAGTTTTTTCGTTTCTTTTTTCTTTTCGAGTTACTTGTTTTTCTTCAGACTTAGGTTGAGAAGGAGTAACTGGAACCTCGTTATTTTCCACCGTAGCTTGTCCTTGCTCTGGTACATAAGGCTCAGTAGGTTCAAAGTTACTTTTCTTTCTACCTAATAAACCAGGAGTTCTCGCCATTTTAAACACCAACCTTCATTTTTTCAAACATATCAATACGAGATAATAATTCATCACTAATTGTTTCGTATAGTTCAATTACATTCATATCATGTCTATCTTTTTCAGTAATACCATTAACATCAAATCGTTTAATACGCTCCATTTGAGGGACGATGTTTTTGAATAGGTTTTCTTCACCGAAAATTTCACGAGCGTTTTCCATGATATATTCGTCAACCTTACCGTTGTTTTTTAATAAGACAGGAAGAATACCAACTACTTCAATATCAAGGTCATATTGCTCTTTTAACTTGATAAGCTCATTAACATAATTCTCAGCACCAGTAAGAGAACGTTCTTGTGTTTGTAGAGCGATTAGAACATAATCAGAAGCTACAACGGCGTTCTTTGTAACTTCTAATGACATTGGAGGAACATCGATAAATATGTAGTCGTATTTATGTTTTATCTTTTCAAGCAATCCTCTGAAGTAATGATCTTCTTCAGCTTCCGAAGAACAATTTTTATAAAGGAATTTTGCGAAGTCCTGGAAATCGACGTAAGAAGGAATTAAATATAAGTTATCCGTAATTTCTACTTCTAAGCCATCCAAGTTCCCCTCTTGTATACCTTTCATTAATGTTTTTTCAACAGTAACGATTTCATCAGGATTAAGGATTGATTTAGTTAACATTAAAGATTTTGTTGCGTTACTTTGTGGATCAAGATCAACGAGTAATGTACGCTTACCTTTTTTAGCAAATTCATAAGAGTTCAATACAGCATTTGTGGTTTTACCGACTCCACCTTTGTAATTACCTACAGTAATTGTAATGGCCATTTTTAACACTCCAGTTATAATTTTTGAAATTTCCCTATATCCCTTTATAGAAATAGGGAAAAATAGAAATAGGGAAATAGGGATATTTCTAACTATAGAAATAGGGATATTTCTATATCTTTATGAAAATTATAACAATGATATTTGGGTTATGCAATAGAATCATAGTGTTAGTAATTAATAACAGAAACGTTGATATTAAAAGATTTTTCAGTTGTATGAAGTAGAGAAATTTAAGTAATAAATCTGAATTTTTTTTTAGGAGATAGTAGACACAAAAATAATAAAAATAGGGAAATATAGATATAGGGAAAAGGGGAAATATCCCTATATCTATAAGTGGAAATAGGGAAATAGGGAAATAGGGATATTATTCAGGAAGTGTGCAAATTCACTGTTTACAAAGGATAATGCTTGTTGTAACGTAGTAAACAACAAGCAACATTCTACAAAACAAAACATATTTTGATAAATCAAATCTACATAAATAGATCGGTAAGACAATTGAATATGAACACAAAACAAAAAGCCACTCCCATATGCTATCGGCTACCAACCTTTAGCGGGAATGACTCTTCTAGCTAGTGTACCACCACTTTGCTAGAAATTAACTGTATTAACCTGCAGTGTTAACGTTTAAGAAGTGTACCACCACTAACCTTAAACAACTATGCCTTTTCACGAGGCTTCTTTGATATACCCATTTTATCTATTGTTTGACTAAAATTCAACTAGTAAATGCTAGAATTGTATTTTTTGCAGTCAAAAGATATATATAGGGCATCTCTAAGCCTAGAAGTCTTGTGAATGTACAGGCCATTTAGGAATTGGGGATGCCTTTTTGTTTTGGTTCGCGTGGAATTGCCTGATACCACGTAAATAAAAACTGATAAGCCGTAATTCCGTGCTGCTATACATATAGGGGGAACGTGTTACGTGCGTGGCTAGCTGTTGGTCGTGCAGGGGGTACAGAGTATGCGCCTACAAAAACAGCACCCCTCATTGGAATCCTGTTCTTCTGATGAGGGAGGGCGAGAACTTGCCCAGGGACGCTTCTCTAAAAGGTTCGGGTGGTTATCGTTAGCATTACGGTGCTAGGGAGTACATTCAGTTTGTCGTGTAGGGACGATATTACAAGGACAAGCCATAGAAAAAGGATGTATGCGGTGAAAATCGCTGAGTGAACAGGGTCTATACATACGGATACCTTATAAGTGACCGCATGGCGAAAACAAGACGCTTATCCATCTATTTTGATCGATTACTTTTTTGTGATCTTTCAAAGTAGGGGATAAATCTGCCTTCCAGCCGTATTCCTTAATCGTTCCCACATGATGCAAACCCTCCAGACCTTCAGTCAAGTTTAATTGCGAAGAAAAGATGAAAAATATGAGATTGTTTAAGACCTGGGGGAATGACTCACTAAGATAGAGGAATAAATAAGGGATTTACTACTTATTTGGATAGAGGATATGGGGACGGATGGTAGAATAGGCTTTATTGCAGGATTTGGTTTTACACATCTTATATAGTACGTGAAATTTTATTGAATGTTTTTGATTTTATATGTTAATTTGAAATAAGGATTGCTATATTATTTAGTTATCTTTAGAATAGTTTTAAATTGTATTTATGTTTTTTATTTGGATATTACAATGTTAATTTATATTATGGAGGATGTTTTTAATTGAATTATGTAAAGGGTTGTAAAAAAGTTATAATGTTAAGTTTATTATGTTTGTTTGTATTTTCCTTGAGTGCGTGTGATTTTGTGGATGGATTTAAAAAAGGTTTTAGTAGTAAAACTGAAAAAGTAGATACACAGGATAAAAAATAAAAAGGTGGTTTGTTCATGATCTATAAAGTGGAGAAATTAGAAACTGTAATTGCACCTTTTGTACCTGGAGGTATTATCAAGGGTATTAAGCGATTATTTTCTTAATTGGATAGTATAAAAAAAACGAGCATATATGATAATGCTCGTTTTTTTATTTTATTAACTTTTTGAATATGCATAATTGCATATTCAAAACTATTGATTGTCCAAAAAATGTATATTAATATAGCGAAGTCGACATTTTAAAAACTATATATAACAATTAAGTGAAGGGGGATTACAATGAACTTTCAAATTGAAAAATTAGAAGCAGTTACTGCTCCGGTTAAAGTTAATTGGTATGCAGTTGCTGGATGGGCTGCAGGCGCAGGAACAAAGTGGTATATCTGTGATAATACAGGAATTTGTTGGTAATAAGATACTAAATATAATTTTATAGGAGGTTTATGAAATGAACTTAACTTTTCAACTGGAAAAATTAGAAGAGGTTGCTGCACCGAAAAAATGGGGTAAAATTTGGAATAAAGTTAAAGAACCAGCAATGGACTTTGGTCGTGGATTCCTTAACGGTTTTCTATAAGAAAATATTTTAAAATATAATAATTCAAAAAAATGGGCCTTGAGCTCATTTTTTTGAATATCCAAAAAGGTGAATTGATTTGAATAGAGATTTACAATGTTATCAAATTAAAGATTTAGAACTTACATTTATGGAAGATCATTTTATCATTAAGAATGGTGAAGTGTTCTTTAAAGTAGGTATAAAAGAAGGACAAATTATACAAGATTTACAACAAAATTTAGATAGGGAATCAATTCTACTTAAACATCAACTGACAAATGATGATTTTGAAACATTTATAAATGAATTAAAAAAGATAGAGATAATTGGAGAAGCGAAGAAAGAACCCTTTAATATATTGTTTATAAAGGTTCCTTTATTTAACCCTACTTCTTTTTTAGAAATCATTAATAAATTACTTCATAATAATTATATAAGATTATTTTTGCTATGGAGTTCTTTCTTAATTATTTTTAGTGCTATGTTTGTTTTCATAGGTGAAATGGATACAATGGTGAAACATGCTTTCCATAATATATTACATTTGAATTGGTATGAATATGTAATTATATACCTGGCTTTATTCATTATTTCAGTTATACATGAAATGGGACATGCTGTGGTTTGTAGATATTACGGAGGAAAAGTAACATACATCGGTTTTTTACTTTTATGCTTTTCACCAGCTTTGTATACAGATGTAAGTAGTACGAGACTTTTTAAAAGTAAAAAAGAGAAAATAATTGTATTTTTAGCGGGTGCATATTTCGAATTAACAGCATTATCAATTCTTTTATTGCTAAGGTTTAGTTTGGAACAGTATCAATTAATAATTGATATATTTGTACTTAGTAACGCTGTTGGAATAATTACAAATTTCATTCCATTTATAAGATTAGATGGATATTGGATATTATCAGCAGCAACAAACATCACAAATTTATATTCGAAATCATTAAAAGTAGTTATTTATGCAATTAAGAATAAAAAGTTGCCTACTGCAACAACTACAACAAATGTGAAATTTATATTTGTTTATGGGATTTTAAATTTTGTATTTCTAATTTTTTCTATAATCACAGGTTTATTTTTATTTGTACAATTATTCTCGTATTCTGGAATACCTCAATGGTTGAAAATAGCTGTTGTTTTATTTGAATCAACTATATTAACAATTATATTATTCCAGATTTGGAAAACATTTAAAAACGGAATACTAAATGACGTATAAAATTAAATAAAAAAGCTTAAAGATAAGTAATGTATCTTTAAGCTTTTTTTGTATCATCTATATTGGGGAATAAGGATAAAAATGGAACTCTATACCCACGTAATGTAAAGTTATATTTCTCGCCGGTTTTAATTTCCGCTTGAATATCCGCAGAATTAAATTTCATCATGAGAATACCATCAGTATTAGTTATTACTTTTTCAGTATCGTCATTTTGCTGGACAACAATATAAAATTTATCATGTTTTCCATCTTTTTTTGAATATTTATCAATTACCGTACCTTCAATGTTGGTAACGTGTATGTAATTTATTATGGAAGCTATTAATAGAGTTGGTACAATGACAAGGAATAGTATAAAGCCAATTTTCCCTCTATTTTCTGTGCTATTAGTTTCTTCTTTTGTCAAAAATCATCGTTCCTTCCTTATATTGAGACTAATTATATAATCTATGTAATTATAACAAAATAACTTTTTATAGATTATGCAATTATGCATAATGCTTTTGGCACGGTCCTTAATTTTAGCTTTTATGAATATAGGGTTTATTTTAATGTATTATAAAAAAGACACCCATATATGAGTGCCTTTTCCAATAGTTTTTTAACAGAAACAACTACATCCAATAATGATTAATAGAATAAATAATACAACTAATAAAGCAAATCCTCCAGCGAAACCGCAGCCTTCGCCGCAACTACCACCATATCCCATAACAATAGTGCCTCCTTTAGATCAGAAGGTAAAACTAGGGTTCATTCCATGTAATTTAATGGGTTCACATTACCTTATGTATTTAAGAATGAATTGAGCAGGTCCTTTTGAAAATAAAGAAAAGCCCCCCAAGGTGCCTTCCTCCGACTTGAACTATCCTGTATTACTGCGGTGCCGATTAGTAAATTAAATTATAAAAATAATTTGTTATACTTCCATGTAACCTAACTGATATAATGTATAAGGCAATTATTGGTTAATTAATGGTTCACATATATGAGGGAGGTACATAAGTCATGGAGCTAATAATTTCTTCATTTGTATTAGTGGTAGTATTCTTTATTCTTTCAATAACTTTAAGTGGTAAAGGTCAGCGAATAGCAAAAGAAGTTTTAAAAGAGCTTATTAATGGTCCTGAGGGGAAAATGTTGGTAGGTGCTGCTATGGGACTTGTAATTTCTGTAATAATTTTTGGTTATTGGTTTATGACGCTAATAAATTTTTAACTAAGAAGAAAAGTATTAGAGAAAACAAGATAGTAAATAATATACAAGGATCTCGCCATTTCTGTAGGATGGTGAGTTTTTTTATGTACAAAAGAAAAGACACCCTAAAGTGTCTTCCTCCGACCTGATAACTACATTTTATGATTTCATTTTCTTTATTACATACCTTGCTGCAGACACAGGAGAAGTTAATGCTAGAATGTAGAGTTTTGCTTTTTCTTGGTTATTTACAGCGTTTTGAATGTATACTTTTTTATCATTTTTGATAATATCATGGGAATTGGTTTGGGGCGCAATGTTCTAGAGGATTTGAAAGTAAACTAATATTTAAAAGTTTACTTTCAGGAATAACAAAAAAGAGTCCTATATTAAGAGGACTTTTTTTCTATTTCCCTTATTTTTTTCCGCAACTGTTTGCCAAGTGAACATGCTCATTAAAGATGTTGTTGTTAATTTTTTTTTCATATTTCTTTAATTCTTCATTGATTTTACTGCCAGTTTTACTTTCAAAACTTTTCTCTAATTCTGCTGCTATATCTCTTAGACTTGTTTGTAATTCATGAAATGCCCCTATGTTTTTTTGA
>Ga0102589_1003866_pt1 | contig 14820 bp, 16 predicted proteins | sample AraplaMF_Col_mLB_FD_76858 | JGI IMG/M metagenome (GOLD analysis project Ga0102589, IMG submission 76858) | Arabidopsis root microbial communities from the University of North Carolina, USA - plate scrape MF_Col_mLB | ecosystem: Host-associated > Plants > Roots > Endosphere | place: USA... | reverse complement strand
AGTTCATTTCTCCTTTGGAAGCGAAACTTGTATTTGAAGAAGGATTACAGCCAGTTACAACTAGTGATTACCGATTCGGCAGCGAGTTCCTTGTGGGATTTGAGGGAGAAAAAGAGGTACAAGACGGTGATCAAACGATTGAGTTATGGGACTTATACATTGATCATATGGATCATATCGGACATAGAATTGGCGGTTATCCGTTCTTTACACAGTATGACCCACGAGAAGAGGGTACCAAATACGATACGCTGCTTTTACAGATTGATACAGATGATGATTTAGGAATTATGTGGGGAGATTCAGGGGTTGCAAACTTTTTTATTAGTAAAGATGACTTAGCTCGGTTAGACTTTTCGGATGTGTTATACACTTGGGATTGTTGCTGAGTATGTTGGACGAGATCGTGCCTATTTTATAACTAGATAAAAAACATATTGAAAATTCAATTAGAATATGGAGTGAGTAGTTTGTTTACAATAGAAAATTACACAAGTTCTTTAAAAAAGGGTCTTGAAGAACATTCCGATGATCTGATTCGGAATATAAAAGAGACCATTCATTTTAATTATTATAAGGGGATAGATTTATTAGACTTTACTGCTTTTGTTCAAGGATTTGGAATGTCCATTGTCATGTTTTCCATGGATGGAGGAGCAAGTGAGGTCTTTTATGAAGGAAGTGATAGCAGCATTTTTTCAGGTAGTCACGATTTGATAGATGATGTAGAATATTACAAATTCGCTGATGACAAATCAGATGAATTTTGGGAGTTTTATGATCAAGATGATGGGGAATTATCTAAAATTGAGACAGAAGCTATTGTGGAATGGTTTGCTACGTGTTGGAATAAAGCAGGTGGCCCAAGCGTTAAAATGCCTGCCTACTTTAGTTTTCATGATTATGATCCATGCTTTGATTTACATAACAGTAAATGGATTACGGATGGAGACAAATGGTTCGATTAAACGATAGAACTTGATAGGATTGCTTGTAGTATGTTCTTTACATGAAGTGGGGATAATTCTATCAAGCTACTGCTATCTTTTAATTTAATATTTTGGTTGTATTGAATGATCTTTTTTGAGTTAACATAACTTCACCTATCAACAGTCAAAGTATGTAGAAGCATAAAAAAAGTCCCTTTATAAGGGACTTTGCTCACACAAATGATCTGTACAACAATGTATCTTTGCTATACAGATCATTTGTATGATAATGTTTTAAAAATAATTGCTGAATAATGAACTTACATAAATGATTTTAAAAGTTCTTGAATGAATGGAAGGATTCCACCTAAAAATTTTAAGATTGCCATTGCGATTGACATGTTATTTCCTCCTTTTTTGTTGGTATTAAGAAGTGCTTTGTCTTTATATCCCTATTATAGTAAGTCCTTCCATTTTTAACAATACTTTTTAATATGCAATATTGCATATTTTGGTACGATAAAGTGAAACTTTAATCAGTGGGGGTTTTCTTCATCCCCCACTGATTATTAGTTGAACCAATCGGGCTTTTACGGGCAGTTTATCTCCCGCCTAACTTCTTTGCTTTTACTAAATTTTGAGGCGGGAGTATTACTGCCCGTTAATGCGGGATAAACGAAATGTCAAATCTAATAGATTAGATGTGCATATCGTTTGTATGTAGAAGTAGGGGATATGTAGCAATGGTGTGCAGAGATAATAAAGTTTTAAAAAAGACGCGAAGTTGCGACACTTTATCTCTTCGATCAAAGAATGCTAAATGAGTTTTGATTCATTTGTTCAAGAAGTTCAAAGGTTTTTATCTCCAAATATTTTACTAGAGAGTTGATCTAAGGACTCTAATTATACGAAGGGGAGAGAAGTGTTTTGTATGGAAAATGTCTTAAATTTTACGAGTTTGGTAATCCTCAAGATGTCTTAAAAGTTGAATATAATAGTATAGAAACGCCCAAAAATAAAGAAATTCTAGTTCGAATGTTAGCAAGACCTATAAATCCATCTGATCTGATTCCAATAAGAGGATCGTACGCACATAGGATTTCTTTACCCGATATACCTGGTTATGAAGGCGTTGGTATTGTAGAAGAGGTAGGTTCTTTCGTTTCCAAAGACCTCATTGGCAAACGAGTTTTACCTTTACGCGGAGAAGGCACTTGGCAAGAGTTTGTTAAAACATCAGCGGACTTTGCAATTGCTATACCTGATTCAATTGCTGATTTTACAGCATCACAAATGTATATAAACCCAGTTACAGCATGGGTGACTTGCACAGAAATCCTACAATTAAAACCGACAGATGTTTTATTAGTGAATGCTTGTGGTTCTGCTATTGGACATCTTTTTGCTCAATTATCGCAGATTTTAGGTTTTCGATTGATTGCAGTTACAAGAAATAATACATATACAGAAGATTTACTTCATCTTGGTGCTTCTTATGTAATAGATACCTCGACTGTGCCACTTTATGAAACAGTTATGGAATTAACAAATGGAATAGGTGCAGATGCTGCTATTGATTCCATTGGCGGAGCAGACGGAAATGAATTAGCTTTTTGTTTACATCCAAATGGCAACTTTTTAACGATAGGTCTTCTTTCAGGAATGCAAGTAAACTGGGCAGAGATTGTAAATAAAGCAAAAGTAAATGCTAATATGTTTCATTTAAGGAATTGGAATGCAAGTGTCACAATAGAAAAATGGCAAGAAACTTTTTATCATTTAATTCGTTTAATAGATGATAAAAAGTTAAGTTTGATGAAGGTCGATTCCACATATGAATTAGCAGATGTAAAAAAGGCTATTGCTGCGGTTGAATCTGCAAAAAAAAGCAGAGGGAAAGTACTTTTAACAAGCTATGGGAGTAAAAGTTAAATAGGCGGGAGTAACTAAACTTCTTTATAAAATGGAGCGAGGCGTAGTAGTACCGAGGAAATCACGATGATACTTAATGAGATAGAACGGAAGTAGTATTGGAATATTATAATTAAAAGATTGGGATTTTACGTAATTATTTGTATTTATATGTAAGACTTTTGTAACTTTTATGAAAGAAATTTGAAAGACTTTTAAGTTAAGATGACTATGATGAACGTACTGATATGGTTTTTAGCATGTCGCTAGCAAAAGAATAAGCGGGCATGCACATCAAGTTAAGGTTTTGAAGCTCTAATCGAAAATACTTTCTTTAATACCTCTTTATCAATTTGCGTCTAATTTTTTTGATTATGTGGAGATTTCTTAACTAGATGGTAACTAGTTGCACTAACGGGTCGTGGAAAATGTATACTAAGAAAAAGTTTATAAATGATTTGAATGAAACATGTAATGAAGACTTGGTTTGTTAATTTTTTCTGTTTCAATTTTAGGTGAGAAAAAATTTTTAATAGAATACTAGGTAAAATACGATATTAAAATAACTATAAGTCTTTGTTCTTTGCGGATTCAAAATCCTTTCTCCACTTCCATACAATTTCTTAGTATATGTTTTCTGCGAAATGTTGGTGTGAAATATTCAGTAACTAAAACGTGTCTTTTATGATTGGATCATGACAACTAAAGATATGAAGGATATATTTGGAGAACTTCAAAATATGCACAAAAAAAGAAAGAGCATATTTTGAAACATGCTCTTACGTTCTTTATACAAATGATTTATTCCTCAGGATACCGTTCTTTCACAAGTTCTTCGATGTTATTACTTTTTTTGACTTCTTCTGATGATAACCAGGCTTTATATCTTGTTCCATCTTTATTGGTTAAACATATGGTAAATTCTTTATTATATAGTTCCTCTTTAAGGATCGTGGCCACCTTTGTTAGATCCTCAATTAAAGGGGGATCGTTTTTAAATTCCGTACTATTAATAACTAAATTCACGTCATACTTCGGACACTCCCCATCTTTCGGATGTGAACAAGTAATACCTTTAAATACAAAACGGTCGTTTTGTACTTCTTTTAATCTGTCTACTACTTTTGTTTGCGTTTGAATCAAATATGTCCAATAACCGTCTAAAGTATTTTTCATTGTTAGTAGCAGTTCTTCTTTCGTTATAACGTTTTGTACATTATTGAAAGGGAGACCCATAGATTCATCGTTATGATCTTTAATTGCAAGTTCTGTTATCTTTTTATTACTCTTTTGAATGAGTTGGAATAGAGCATATAAACGATCTAATTCTGCTGATTCAAATTGACTATAATCCATCTTGTTACTCATTTTTAAAGTTAATAACAACTCATCAGTTGGTTTTTCTTCCCTATAATCAACTATATACTGAAGTACATTTTCTTTTTCAAATTCCTCGTAGCCTAACTTTTTCATTTCTTTTAAAATTGGTTTAAATTTCTTGTATTCCTCATATGTATTTTTTCCATATTGGTATTCATCACCTTTTATTGTTGAATAGAAGATGCCATCTACCTCTACTCGAAATTGCATATTTTTGTTGTTTTTTTCTTGAACAGTATGGTATGTATGTCCCATATTCCCTTCATGTATAGCGCCCCAATCTGTTACAACAACATCGATGCCATGTTTTTTCTTTATATATTTTTTTACTTGATCTTCATTTTCATAATTACAACCACTCAAAAATAAGAAACATACTACTAACAACATTACATTTTTCATTCTCTTCATATAACCTCTTCCTTATGTAACAAATTTATCATTTTCGTTCATATATAGTTCTGCTCACAAAAAAGGTAATAGAACAAATAGCAGTCAGCACCATATATAGCAGCGTCTCAATAGTAAAGGCGTCCGCTATATTTACTCCTAGTAAAATCTCAAATATAAATACAATTCCTGTGCCTAGAATGATATATAGTATGAAAGAAATGCTAAAATGTATTTTATTCGGTAAAATGATATATCTAAATAATAACTCCCCAAGAGCACACCCAAGTAAAACGATAGGGGCTCCAATATATAACACAACAACTGTCATTTGCATTGCATTCTTAATAATAGTAAAATAACCGGCTTCTCCAAAAGTCTCCTGAGTATGGTACAGTTGAAGTATATTCATTGAAATTAATAGACTTAATACGCTATATACGAAAGATATTAAAAATTTCTTCAATAATAATCACCTCTCCTACAAGAAATCACAATGTGCGATCCAATCATTTGTTTTCACATTTTTAGCAAAGTAAATTCCACCGCCATGAATAATTCCAAAGTGTGCTTTTGGATCTTCTGTTATTTGAAACACAAATTCATAATCCGCGGGCCATCGGATACCTGATTGTGCAAAGCTAGCATAACCGCCTAATTTGTGTTTGTAACGATTCTCTTCAAAAATATCATCGTAGTATTCTATTCCGGTCGTGTCTTCAAGTTCTATAATTTTATCTTCGATTGTGTGCGGAAAATCATCTGTATCCCATAGCGGAAACTCATCGCTTACTAGTTTTGGTATTAACGGAAAAGGCTTTAGATTTTGAAACGTAAGTAACATTTCATTCGGTACTAATTTCTCTAAAGAATCATATTCTCTAATACAAAAATTTCCTGATAGGTTGGATAAATCTTTAGTAAAGTTTGGAGAAAGAAATACGGCTATAGCTTTTCTATCTTTTAATGCTTCTGGAACGAAAGGGAGCTGAGTTAAATTCATCATCATGATTGCATACATTTTGTCTTCATAACGGTCGAGTGGGTAAGTTTCATTTGGTAATGAATAGGTGATCTTTCCAATCCAACTTTCATTGATAGATAAATCGGGTCTCTTTCCGCCTGTTTGAAATATAGTTGCTTTTTTTCTTAGGATATTCTTTATTTTGTCTATTCCCAATGTGTTGCTCCTCCTAACAATATTAGTGTAAAGATCATGATTAGTCCTAAACGATATTTTTTCAATCATTATCCCCTCATTAATGATATTCTATATTTAGAATATATCAAACTTTCTGGTGGTACTGTCGATAAAACGTGGATATTATTCGCTAAGGTATTTTGGGAGAGATACGCTTATAAAGAAAAGACACAATTTTAGGTGTTTCTTTGTGGTTTTATAATTCATTTAAGTGAATATAAAAGAACACCAGGTATAGAGAGCCTACCTAGTGTTCTTACTGCAACATTTTCTATTGTCTTTTTTACAATACATTCAATTGGTTTTCTGATTATTTCTCTCATATCTCACCATACAAACCACGCTAATAATAAGTATAATAAGAGGGATTCCTTGAATCATAAAGAATCCAATGAAAAATTCGGTAAGGCCGCTTCCAGGAGCATCTGTTGCCATTCCACCAATAAATAGAGAACCAGGAAGCACACAAATATTCAATATTAAACTAGCACAAATAAAAAGTGCTCTCCAAAACATGAAAATAATCCCCCTTGTAAATACATTTCATTACTGATTTGGATACGTCTCTTCTAAAAAACTGACAGATTGTTTGATTAGTGCTTTTAGAACAGTAATATCAATGTCTTCTACTTTATTAATGTATACACATGATTTTCCCGACGTGTATTTTCCGAAGTTTTTCAATAGTTCTTCTCGCTTAGGATCACCAGTGGCAAAATATAAACTAATTTTGGCTTTTCTAGGGGAAAAGCTAACTAACGGGGCATCACCTTCATGACCAGATTTATATTTGTAATGATATGTACCAAATCCGATAATGCTCGGTCCCCACATCTTTGCTGTATATCCTGTTGTTTCAGTAAATATATCTAATAATTGATAGGCACTTTCTCGTTTTTTAAGGCTTTCAACACTTTCGATAAACTCAATTACACTATTGTTCGTTTCTGTTGTTTTGAGTTTGTACATAATAGGGACACTCCTTTTTAGATATCAGTTTCGTCATATAGATAATTATAATATAGGGTCACTATATATGTTCATCAAGTTAGGAAAAAAATACCTGATAGTCAATTCGATCTAGTCGGAAACTATCATTGTAAACGCACCAATTATAGCAAACAACTTTTTAAGTTTTTTCATTTTTGGGAACAAGGAATTTCTTAAGTTGATGGGCATACGGCTGTACCCCATGCCCATCAAGCTAACAAAGTAAAATACTAGATACGAAAGATCCTTATTTCAAAACTAGCAAGTGATAGAAAAGTAGACATGCCAAAGAAGCCTATTGAAACGCGATTTTTTCGCTAGGCAGCTTGTCTATGCTTCACCGTCGTTTTATACACAATTCCTAGAATATCAAAGACGGTCATCTTCTTATACCGATGACATTTACGACCGTTCTTTTTGAGCAGTTGATAAAGGCGATACAGAATTTTTAAAAGTTCTTCTGTGCCAACGGCTATCGCTTGAAACAGTAACGGAAAGTAATCTTTAATCATATAAATCGCTTTGTATTCACTCAGCTCTTGCTTTGTCTTTTCAAGCAAAAACTGTCGTATTTGAAACATCGTAGAAGAACAGAGGAGAATGCCGATAAGTTGTCCATATAAATGGCACTCTAGGCGTTCTCTTTTAATATTTTTACATTCATCAATTTCAAAGAATGACTTCCACGTTTTAAACACAATCTCAATCTGCCAACGAAGTGAATACAATGAATGTACGTAGTTCATGGGCACTTCTTCTAACGGCGCGTTCGTGATATATACATTCATGCCCATTAAAAGTTTACTTTTGTCCTTCATGACAATACCTTTCTTCTTTTCACGTATCGCTTGGTTTTTCAAACGTGTTATTAATCATCGGTTAAACGATGGATAATAACACGTGCTGGAAGCTTCTGATTTTGGCCAATGTATGCCTCGGGGATTTCCATCGTTTCACCAGGGATTAGACCAGATATTATTTGTGTCACATCAAGCTGAATGTATTCTGTTTGCTTTTTTAACGTAACATTGTTGAAGTATTCTGGTTCAGGGTTCTTGATATAAATGCGTGGATTCAACTTCAACCGCGAGATATAGTAAGCCTCTTTATCATGAATGGTTTGTAAGTCTCCTAAATCGAAGTAACCAAGATCACGTGAGCACAAATCGTCCGCCTCTACGGTTTCAAGAATAGGAATATAGGATACATAGAATAAGGGAATGCAGTACAAATCAATGTACAAGCACTTCTTTATTCTATGTATGTTTACTTTCCAACTATAATTTTAAAGAAATGTTAGATTATATATTTTGTCCTTGGTATATTTAAAGGATAATTGGGTATTAAGATTAATTAATAGAGGTGTTTGCGTGGAATTATTTGAGTATTATAAAAAAAAGGGGCGTTTTAAGTGTTTGATTGGAATAGGTGTTTTTCTTTTTGGGTTATATTGTCTGTATAATAGTTGGGGTGATGTTAATTGGGGAGAAATAATATTTATTGTTATAGTTTCGTTTGTTGTTTTTGGAATTGGATATTGGCAATTAAGAAAAGGGAATTTATTAAAAGAGAATATAGTTAAAAATGATTTTAAGTTTTGGGATATTGATACTTATGTTTTATTGGAATTACCCGAAAGTAATAAACATTTCGGTTTATATAATCCCGATGGAGCGTATATAGCAGGAACAAATATAATTTCAGCTGATATAATTTCTTCAAAATTACCTTTTTTAAAAAACAAGCAAGTTATTGGATTGGAAGCAAGTAATGGGGAAATTCTTGCGTATTTCCATAGTGAAGTTGAAAATTATGATTGGGTTATTTATGACTCGAATTATAATTGTGTAGGTATGTTTAAAGAAAGTATTATACAAGGATTTGGAATGGTACGTGGTTCTTTAATGAATGAAAAAGAGATTAAACTTTCTGAGGTAGAAGTTGAATTTGATTTTTTTGAAACGTCTTTTCGTGCAATAGATGATCGTACATTAATAAGCTGTAAAAGAGGATATATGCCTTTAGAATGGAATGAAAGATTTGGATTAAATGCACCTATTATTAAATTTGGGAATAATATTTCTAACACTGAAAAGATATTTGGTTTAGGGGTTCTTTTCTATATTTTAGAAACAATTAAAGCAAGAAAAAGTAGAATTTTTAATGATTAGAATTAAATATTCATATTTTAATATTTAATAGAAAGATAAAGTGTTCTATTTATATCTCTCGTGCAATTGAAACATTGCGGAATAATGGCATTCATATTCCAAAGGAATATATTCAACACATCTCTCCATTAGGCTGGGAGCATATTGCACTTACTGGTGATTATATTTGGAATTTAAATCAAAAAGTAGATTTTGAAAACTTACGTCCATTACGAAAAAATAGAATAAAGAAGAAATAGGGTGTTTTTGCCCAAATCCCCGAAATGGGGGGAGAGAAAAAATCTATGTCCAATCAATTAGTAAATTTACCAAGAAAAAATGCGCTACTTATAAAAATGAGGTCATTTTATTTATTACAAAAAGATAGAAAGGGGGTCTATTTTTTACGAACAAAACGTGGGAGTTATGTGTAATTCATTTTGAAAGGAGAATAAAGCCTATGGCGACAATTTTGAATTTTTGGTCTTTTGTTTTTTCGTTATTTTGTGTACTAATGTTCTATATATTCTCTTTTACACCTTTACATAAAGTTTTCTTGAATTTGACTGGAATAAATCCAATTTATATGACATTTTATTTAACTTTATTTGCTTTTTTAATTAGTGTAATGGGGCTAGGAGGCATAAAAAACCGAAAATCTACTTTAAGGAGTATTTTGGCTATATTAATTAGTGTAGGGCTATTAATGATTCTTACCTTTATAATTTTTATAGGGACATTTTTTGAAAGTACTTAAGAGGGGTCACCATACATACCCATCAACTTAAGAGTGTAAACAAACTGAAATTCATTCAGCCGGGTTAGAACATTCTTAAGTTGATGGGTATGCGGTATAGCCAACGTACTAACATTTGGTTGGCGGAACCCCATGCCCATCAAGCTAATGTTTTAGATCACCCCCAAAACGAGAATTCTATTCATTTTTGACTACTGATAAGTGGGGGATGTTAACTACAAAACCTTTGACTGAAGTAGCGCCCCTATAATACGGATTTACAACGTTAAGTTGTTTATAGTATTAAATAGGAATGAAATTTAGTTAGCCTTTCATTTTTCTCTTAAAGCCCCAAACAGCAATTAAGAAGATAATTACCGTATAGCCAACTACCCATAATAAAGGTACAACAATACTTCTGTACTCACCAGATAAAGCAAATCGTGTAGCATCAACTGCATGAGCAAATGGTAATGCATAACCGATTGTTTTAAAAGTACCACCAATTATATCTAACTTAAACCAAGTTCCGCTTAACCATGTTGTTAGATTCACAAATATTGCGAATATTCCACCTACCTGTTTATCAGTGAAGAACGTTCCGAGTAGTAAACCAAACCCAATGTAAAGCGTTGCAATGACAACAAGGAGAAAACTAGCAAATATTACATTCAGACTAATAGATAAACCTAAGAAAAATGCAGAAATAAAACAAATAACAATTTGAAGAAATACAACAGGTAATAAAGGGAGAGCATACCCAGCAATATAATCTGTCGCAGCCATAGGGGAGGCGAAAATTCTCATTAAAAACGAACTACTTTTATCCTTTCCAATCAGCATCCCTGAAAATAACGTAGCGAATGAAAAACTGAAAACAATCACTCCTGGTGTTAAGTTTTCTATGCTATAAAGTTCAAATGGCATATTTTTCTGCATGATTGAAAAAAGACACATAATAATAATCGGAAGTACAATCCCAAATACAAGTGTCAAAGGGTCTCGTAAAATCTCTTTACGATTACGCGTAGCAAATGTTAAAGTTCTCATGGTCAAGCCCCCTCTTCAGTTAGCTTAAGGAAGATATCCTCTAAGGAAGATTCTCCCGTATTCTCTTTTAACTCATCAATAGTTCCAAGTGCACGCAACTTACCACCGTGCATAATCCCAACACGATCAGCAAGTGCTTCTACTTCTTCTAGATAATGTGTCGTTAAAATAATTGTGATTTTCCCCTTTAATTCAAGAAGTGTTTTCCCTAAATCATGTCTAGCACGAATATCCAATCCTAATGTTGGCTCATCTAAAAAAATAATTTCAGGTGACGAAATAAGTGCCATTGCTATGCTTAATCGCCGCTGCAACCCACCTGATAATGTTTTAGCTTTATTTTCAGCTCGTTCTAAAAGTCCAAACTTCCTCATCATTTCCACTGCTTTTTGCGTAGCGTCTTTCTTATTACTTCCATATATACTTGCGATGAATTCTAAATTTTCTTTTACAGAAAGATTCGGAGCTACCGCAGTTTCCTGTGGCGAAATATTTATTTTTTGTTTTACTGCCGTTGGGTTCTCGACAATGCTATCCCCTAACATCAGAGCGTCTCCACTTGTAGGTGTAAGCAAGCAGCTAAGCATTTTAATCGTCGTTGTTTTCCCGGCAGCATTTTGTCCTAGAAGTGCAAAAAATTCTCCCTTCTCAATCGTCAGTGAAAGATTATCGACAGCTGTGTGCTCTTTATAATTTTTTGTTAGATTCTTTATAGAAATGGCCATTTATTCATCACCTTTCCCTTCTAATTGTTTCGATTGAATCGCAGCATTAATTTGTTTGATATCATTCTTTGAAGTCATGTATTGAATAACCCATGTGACAACATATGTACTTAAAAAACTAATACAAAAAATTATTGTGCTTATGAACGTTTTTGGCATCCAAAGCAGTGTCACTATTGGTACCCATACCAATGCTGTTATGCAAAAATGAACGGTATACTGTTTCAATAGACTCCACTTCACTATTTCAAAAACAAGAGCACTTGTAGCGAACGTGACACCAATGATTCCTGTTAACAGTATTTGCACAATGACAGCGATCATCTCGCTATCGAAGAGAGAACGAAAGTGTCCCACAACTGGTATGTATTCTCCATTTCCTAATTTGAGTGAAATAAGAATTTGTACTACTTGCCCTATAATCACGCCGATGATAAAACCACCTACAACTCGACTAAATATGTTTTTCAAGATGTTTTCACCTCATATCCCAAATAGTTTCTTAATTTTTGAAACATAGCGTCGAGAAGCATATGTTTTGATATCCCCTACTAATAAAACACCAATAGTTCCTGTTATACTAATATCCATATTCGTAATCATTTTAATGTTAACAATCTCTGAGTTTGAAATACGAACGAAAAATTGACTATTTAGTTTCGCTTCTAGTTCATATAACCTTGAACGAACCGTATAGATGCCAGCAACAGTTTGGAGAAATACCTTCTGTTTCTCCGCATAGATTCTGACGATATCTTTACATTCGACTATTTCAACACCTCTTTCTGAAAATACAGCCAATGAATCCATACGAGCCTCTGAGAGCCGTTTCATAATATCAGATATCTCATCTGTCATTTTATCTGTAAGAATGATAATTTTAGGTTCTTTATAAGATGGGTCAATCGAAACTTCAAACTTCACTTCACCACTTCCCTTTCGCTCGCTCTAAATATAAAAGCTATTTAAGTTACTGTAAATGGATTTTCGATAATCGGTCGTTTTCACACGATAATTGGTCAAAATACGAATATAGCAATTCTTTTTAGATGCTTCAGGAACACATTCTCCTTATTTACAATAAAAAAGTACACGAAGACAGGCACTCTGTGTACTAATCCAATATATGTATTTCTTAATAAAAAATCGTATTTTTTTGAAAAGTTTCCCATATAGGTAAATAGCCTGTATGAAGGGCTTTATAATATTCAAAAAACTATATATTTATGAAAAGCTTTACCCTATTAATAAAATGAATTTTTTATATTTCTATTATACATGAATAGAAAAAACGACACTTTATTATGTGGCGTGTGGCTCTAACTAAATAATTTGATTGTTTCTTAAAGGACTTTATTATTTGTGAACATTATATTTTCTTAAGTGAATTATATTTATATCTGTTAGTAAAGACTATGTGAACGAAGAAACCCTTCAGAAAATCTGAAGGGTTTCTAGATGCATTAAATACTAATAGGGATATCATCCCATCGCTATCAAATTGAGATAAATTTGTATATAAATAATATGAAAAACGCTATTATTTATTTAGAAATATACAGAAAGGATGGCGTTTTTGATGAATCCTATCATTTCAAATGAACTGAATCTTTTCGCACAAGAGCTACAATACTTTTTATCTCCAGTATTCCTACAAGATATCGCCAAACAAGTTGGCTTTGTACAGCGATCTAGCAAGTATCAAGCAAACGAACTCATTGCCCTTTGCGTATGGATCAGTCAAGAAATTGCTAGCACATCACTTACACAATTGTGCAGTCAGTTAGAAGTTTCCACTGGGGTACTGATGAGCTCAGAAGGACTGAATCAACGATTTAATCCGGCAGCTGTCGCATTTCTTCGAGAAGTCTTTACTTCTCTTCTCACACAAAAACTCTGTTCAAATCACTCACTTTCTGCACATATAATCTCTACTTTCAATCGTATCCGTATTTTAGATGCGACAGTGTTTCAACTGCCTGATCATTTCGCCACTGACTATCAAGGTTCAGGTGGGAGTAGTAATACGGCAGGCGTGAAAATCCAATTGGAATATGATTTACTTAGTGGTCAATTTCTTAACGTGCAGCTTGGACCAGGAAAGAATAATGATAAAACATACGGTACCATCTGCCTTGAAACCGTAGAGGCGGACGATTTGTGTTTACGTGATCTTGGTTACTTCGATTTAAAGGACTTACAAACCATTCATGATAAAGAGGCTTACTATATCTCGCGGTTGAAGCTGAATACACGTATTTATATCAAGAACCCTGAGCCAGAATACTTCAATAATGGCACGCTAAAAAAACAAACAGAATACATCCAGCTTGATATGACACAAATGATGTCTAGTCTAATCCCTGGTGAAACGATGGAAATCCCCGAGGCATACATTGGTCAAAATCAGAAGCTGCCAGCACGTGTCATTATCCATCGTTTAACCGATGATCAAACGCAAACACGCCTGAAAAACCAAGAGATACGTGAAAAGAAGAAAGGTATTGTCATGAAGGATAAAAGTAAACGATTAATGGGCATGAATGTATATATCACGAACACGTCGCTAGAAAAAGTACCGACAAACTACGTGCATTCATTGTATTCACTTCGTTGGCAAATTGAGATTTTGTTTAAAACGTGGAAGTCATTTTTTGAAATTGATGAATGTAAAAATGTGAAAAGAGAACGTCTAGAATGCCATTTATATGGACAACTCATCGGCATTCTCCTCTGTTCTTCTACGATGTTTCAAATGCGACAGCTTCTGCTTGAAAAGAAAAAGCAGGAGCTGAGTGAATATAAAGCGATTTATATGATTAAAGATTACTTTCCGTTACTGTTTCAAGCGATAGCCGTTGGCACAGAAGAACTTTTGAAAATTCTGCATCGCCTTTATCAGCTGCTCAAAAAGAACGGTCGTAAATGTCATAGGTATAAGAAGGTGACCGTCTTTGATATTCTAGGGATTGTGTATAAAACGACGGTGTAGCATAGACAAGCTGCCTAGCGAAAAAATCACGTTTTAATAGGTTTCTTTAGTATGCCTACTTTTCTATCAATTACTAGATATGAAACAAGGATCGTTTCATATCTAGTAATTTACTTGGTTAACTTGATGGGCATGCGGCAGGACCCCTTTATGCTATAATTTATATATGTTCCCCATATCTTTCTTCATTTTAATAATCATAATATCGCCCCCTTTTATCTTTTGAACCTATTTCGTTACGAACCTAATAAGTAGTATTGTTATATGTTAAGAGAGCAGACACTACTAGATAGGGGTCTAGGTCTTTTGACAAGCTCTCCTTGACAATTAGGACATACATAATTCATTAATTTTGTACACTCCTCA
>Ga0102589_1003864_pt1 | contig 14826 bp, 15 predicted proteins | sample AraplaMF_Col_mLB_FD_76858 | JGI IMG/M metagenome (GOLD analysis project Ga0102589, IMG submission 76858) | Arabidopsis root microbial communities from the University of North Carolina, USA - plate scrape MF_Col_mLB | ecosystem: Host-associated > Plants > Roots > Endosphere | place: USA... | reverse complement strand
AAGTAGATATTTTATTAGGGAATTTAAAAGCATTTCGCGATAGAATGGCGAAAGATACAAACAGTTTTAAAGAAGATACAAATCAATTAACTTCGATTTTGGCGAGTACGAATGCTGGTATTCCAGCATTAGAGCAACAAATAAATACATATAATGATTCGATTAAAAAGAGTAATGATATGGTTATTGCTGGTGGTGTACTTTGCGTAGCGTTAATAACATGTCTTGCTGGCGGACCGATGATTGCGATTGCGAAAAAAGATATCGCAAATGCAGAAAGAGAAATAGCCAATTTAAAAGATAGAATTTCTGGCGCACAAGCAGAAGTCGCAATTTTGACAGATGTGAAAAATAAAACAACAAATATGACAGAAACAATTGATGCAGCAATTACAGCACTACAAAACATATCAAATCAATGGTATACAGTAGGTGCAAAATATAATAATTTACTACAAAACGTAAAAGGAATTAGTCCGGAAGAGTTTACGTTTATAAAAGAAGATTTATATACAGCGAAAGATAGCTGGAAAGATGTAAAAGATTATACAGAAAAATTACATGAAGGTGTGGCGAAATAAACAGTGGACTAGTTCTGCTGTTTATTTTTTTATCCTGTTTTTTGTGAGAGTTGAACTTGTCGTTTGATATATAAGTTTGCCATGTGTTTTATCAATATGGCTTTGGGATAATGTTTAGCCAAATTGATACTAATAACCCAGATAAACTTCTGATCAAGCCTTTTATATGTAATGTTTTAATGAAAAAAGCTATACTGTAAGCAAAACTAAAAATTAGAAAGGAAATCTTAGAACATGGAAAATTATTTATTATTTATCCTTACAGCAATGCTAATCATAATTATGCCTGGTCCTGGTTTTGCCTTAGTTACAAAAAATACTATCTCGCATGGTAAAAATGGTGGGATAAAGACCGTCTTAGGAACGATATCTGGAATGATGATTCATACAATAATGGCTACGCTAGGACTCTCTGCCATCCTAATGAAATTTGCTATGTTATTTACATTTATAAAATATGCTGGGGCTTTTTATTTAATGTACTTAGCTGTGAAGTCAATTAAAAGTGCTTTTTCTAGAAAAGAAGATATGTCAGGTTCAGTAGAAATGGACTATAAAGATATTGGAGCAATTAAAAGTTTTAGACAAGGATTTACTACGGCAATTTTAAACCCAAAAACTGCTGTATTTTTCCTAAGTTTTTTACCCCAATTTATTGTGAGCAATCAAAGTCATTTCTTCCAATTTCTTTTGTTAGGACTCACATTTACGACTTTGACAGCAATATGGTATTTGCTTTATATCACGCTAATACGTCAATTAAGAACTTTTTTAAGAAAAGAAAAAGTGAACCGTACAATAGAGGGTATTACTGGCACAGTATTATTAGTATTTGGAGTTAGGTTATTTTTCCAAAAATAAATATGTAAATGAAATGAGAAATAAACAATGACGGTAATTTCTCGTTTCATTTATTCTAAAGCTACCATTTTATAATTGATTTCACACCTTCATACCAATTTTCTTATCTCAGGATATTTGCTTTTCTTAGTTTAATTGTGATGTGGGTCCCCTATATAAAAAAAACCACAGTTTACATCCAAACTGTGGTTTTTTGACGTGCAAGGAATTACACAAATCATTAGTCACTATCTAAATTGCACTCCCCATTTATTAATATCTATTTCTATTTTTTAACTCTGCAACAGAAACAAGTCTAGTTTAGAATGAAAGTAATGCCATTGTTTAACATATGTCTCACTATGACATGTACATTTGAATGAAAGCAATAGAATTATTTAATACATGTATCGCCATAACATATGCAATGGATCTGTTAGAAATAAGATAAGCCGCAGTAAGAATTACCGATCCAGGTAAATAAATAGCAATATCCGAAAGCTGGTTCGTATGAAGTACTGTAAAAATTATAATTGAAATGATAGATGCAATAGCAGTACCAACATAATGCGAAAAACGATTTAATAATATATGGCGAAACATAATTTCTTCAATTACTGGACCCATAATTCCAAATAGGAGCAATGTGAATATAATAGGAATCTCTGCCCCTTGTGTAAGGACCTGTTCTTGGTTCTCTGGCTGACCTGTATTTAGAAAATGCATAATAGAATTTTCCACAATTACCATAAATAAAACCACTATAGGAATACTTACTATTTTCAAAATTTTCTTCTCTTTAAAATAAGTAAAACTTTGAATAATTTCTTTCCTAAAGAACATTACTCCTAGAATAGTAGGTATAGTCAAGCTCATGGCACCAAGAGCAAATTCTGATTCAACTAAATTGACATTAGTTAAAAGTGATATGCCAAATAATATGAACAAGCCAATTTGAAATAGTGTAAACATTGGATAAACTAGTAGCATAATAAGTTCTTTTTGATTCATTTTAATAAAGTTCACCTTATTACCTCCATAATTAAATTACTTAGAATCTTTGATTTTTCTTTCTGCATAAGGTTCTCCTTCTAATTTATACAAGATTCCGAACCGAACCGAACCGTTCGGTTCGGTTCGGAATCTAATGATACTATAAGTTTCTAGTTTTTTAAACCCTTTTTACAAATTATTAACAAAATCAAAATAGTAAAAACCGAGTATATTTATATATCGGTTGTTTATTTACAATCAAATTACAGCAATCATTAATGATTACCCTTTTATAGAATGAAATGAAAGTGGGAGTAGCTCATCCCTTTAGCTAAACATATTAATAAAAATTATATATAATAGTTATATGTCTAAACATTAAAATTAACTATATATTTTTACTTCTTCTATGGTTTTAAATAGAATTAGTTGTATAATATGACTGAATTAACCGATTGTTCACATTGTTATTAACAGAAAATTCATTCGAATGTTATAGATAACATAATTTAATGAACCTCAAACTGTATTGTTTTAGGTTCCTATAAGATAGGGATTGATAAGATATTTTTGCTTCAAACTTATTTATACTTACAATAAAAATTCAAAAAAATCATAGTAAAAATCACCTTGAATATTAAGTTCGTTTTATTAGGAGGACCACAAAGCATGACTAAAGTTGATAAGGTAAAAGAAAAGATTATTGAAACATCTTTATATTTATTTAATACTAATGGAATAACTTATACATCCATTCAGGATATAATGACAGCTACTGAACTATCTAAAGGAGCTATTTATCGTAGATTCAAAAATAAAGAAGAAATTGTCCTTGCTGCCTACGACAAAAGTGGTGAGATTATGTGGAACCATTTTCATAAAGCGATGGAAAATAAAAAGACAGCAATCGATAAAATCCTTGCAATATTCCTTGTATATCAAGATGCAGCTAATAACCCCCCTATTGCTGGAGGCTGTCCATTACTTAATAGCGCAATTGAAAGTACTGGAGTATTTCCAGAATTACAAAAAGCAGCAGCAAAAGGTTATGATGATACAGTAATGTTAATGGCCTCTCTCATAAAGGAAGGAATAGAGAAACAAGAATTTAAAGAAGATTTAGATATTATATCGCTCGCTTCTTTTCTTGCATCTTCAATGGAGGGAGCTATTATGGCAAGTCGAGTATCTAACGATAATATACACCATCATTATTTTATTGAACAAATAAAACATCATCTTTTCTCTTATTCTAAATAAGTGAGAACTTGCATTGTTTCCATCCAATTTTTATAGACTTAAATTGAATGAATACCCCTCATAAACAGTATCTTCAGTTTATGAGGGGTATTTGAATAGTTTTTAGACGATGTTTCATGTTTCTTATTGAACGGCTTTGTTATCGTTACTACAGAAAAAGAAAAAAGAATGAATTACATATAAATCGATTTATATGTTTCAAGTGTATCTATATTGAGTTTGTAAATCTACACAAAAAGGTTTCATTGTATATACTAAGTGAAGTAGAAGTTCAGTTAGTAAAAATTCGGTAGTCGAATTTTTTTGCATAAAGCTGTATAATGCTTGTAACGAAAGGGAAATACAGGAAAGGGTTTGTAATAAGTTATTATGGAAAAAGATAAACAACAATTAAGCGTTGAAGTTGCAAGATTATATTATCAATCCGATTATAGTCAGCAAGAAATTGCTAACAAATTAAATATTTCAAGACCGACGATTTCTAGATTATTAAAGTACGCGAAAGAAAAAGGATTTGTTCAAATTAGTATAGCCGATCCATTTGCTGATTTAGATAACGTTGGGAATTTATTGAAAGAAAAGTACAACTTGTTAGAGGCGCATGTAGTATTTTCTCCAGTGCCAGAATATGCAACGATTACTGAGTATATTAGTAAATATGCGGCTGAGTACATGGAAAAGACAGTGAAAAACGGTGATATCGTCGGTGTAAGCTGGGGAATGACGATGTATGAAATCGCTAGGAAAATCGTACCACAACATGTGAAAGGTGTAGAAGTTGTCCAGCTAAAAGGTGGTATTAGTCATTCGAGTGTAAATACATATGCGAATGAGACCATTGCTTTATTTGCAGAGGCTTTTCAAACGACACCAAGAAATTTACCGCTCCCAGTTATATTTGATAATGCGGTGACAAAAGAATTAGTAGAGCAGGATCGACATATTCATCACATTATTGAAATGGGGAAACAAGCAAATATTGCAGTTTTCACTGTCGGAACAGTGCGTGATGAAGCGTTATTATTCCGATTAGGATATTTAGATAAGGATGAAACGAACATTCTGAAAAAACAAGCTGTCGGTGACATTTGTTCACGTTTCTTTGACGGAGACGGAAATATTAGTAGTGAAGAAATTAATAAGCGTACCATTGGAATTGAGTTAGAGGAACTTAAATTAAAGAAACGTTCTATTTTAGTTGCAGGTGGTAATAGAAAAATACAAGCAATTGATGGTGCGTTACGTGGCGGGTATGCAAATGTATTAATTATTGATCAGCATACAGCAAAAGAACTGTTACATTATCAAAAAGGTTAGAAATAAAAGGCTTTCTCAAGATGTTAATTTTGAGAAAGCCTTTTATTTTGTTATGTATGAATTATGGGAGTGTTTTTTGAATACAAATTGCCTTTTTAAAAATAATTATGGATATTGAGATACATACTACCATTGTTAATATAAAAGTTTTGATTTTAAATGTGAATTGTTTCTTAGTTAGAATGCGCTTTATTTACTACAAGAAAATTCCTTTTAAAAAAGAATGAACAAAATTTCAAAAGTGTATTTACATTTGTTCAACTAAGAGTTAGAATGAAGTTGTTAAAAGATATGAGGAGTGATAATAATGAATATTGCAAAGTTAATTGACCATACAATTTTAAAAGCTAATTCTACAAAAGAAGATGTTATGAAAGTAATCGAGGAAGCAAAGGAATATAAATTCGCTTCTGTTTGTATTAATCCTACATGGGTAAAGCTAGCTGCTGAAGAATTAGCTGGACATGATGTAGACGTTTGTACTGTAATCGGTTTCCCATTAGGAGCAAGCACTACTGAAACAAAAGCATTCGAAACAAAAGATGCTATCGCAAAAGGTGCAACTGAAGTTGATATGGTAATCAACGTAGGTGCTTTAAAAGATGGCGACAATGAGTTCGTTGAAAAAGATATTTATGAAGTAGTACAAGCAGCAAAAGGAAAAGCTCTTGTAAAAGTAATCATTGAAACTTGCCTTCTAACAGACGAAGAAAAAGTTCGTGCTTGTGAATTATCAGTAAAAGCTGGCGCTGATTTCGTAAAAACTTCAACTGGATTCTCAACTGGCGGAGCAACTGCTGAAGATATCGCATTAATGCGTAAAACGGTAGGACCAAACGTTGGTGTAAAAGCATCTGGCGGAGTTCGTACACGTGAAGATGCAGATAAAATGGTAGCTGCTGGAGCTTCTCGTGTTGGAGCAAGCGCTAGTGTTGCAATCGTATTAAACGATGCAAAAGGTGCTACAGATAACTACTAATTAATAAAGTGTGAAAAGCGATAGATACACAAAGTATAGTGTATCTATTGCTTTAACAATTGAAAAGAATGTAAGCGGATACGAATGGGAGGAGACGGCTTATGAAATACTTAATCGGTGTTTTTGGCCTCGTATTGATTTTAGGTATCGCTTGGCTTGCTAGTAATGATAGAAAGAAAGTCAAATATCGTCCAATCATAACGATGGTTATATTACAATTCATTTTGGGGTTTTTACTATTAAATACAAGTGTAGGGAATATATTAATTAGCGGAATAGCAGATGGTTTTGGGGAATTATTAAAATATGCCGCTGATGGTGTGAATTTCGTATTTGGTGGATTAGTAAATCAAAAAGAGTTTTCATTCTTTTTAAGTGTATTAATGCCAATCGTATTTATATCAGCTTTAATAGGTATTTTGCAACATATTAAAGTATTACCTATTATTGTGAAATCTATCGGTCTAGCATTAAGTAAAGTAAATGGAATGGGTAAACTAGAATCATATAACGCGGTAGCTTCTGCGATTTTAGGACAGTCTGAAGTGTTTATTTCAGTTAAGAAACAACTAGGATTATTGCCAGAGAAAAGAATGTACACATTATGTGCATCTGCAATGTCTACAGTTTCTATGTCTATCGTTGGATCATACATGGTGTTATTAAAACCGCAATATGTTGTAACCGCTTTAGTGCTTAACTTATTCGGTGGCTTTATCATTGCTTCTATCATTAACCCGTATGAAGTTACTGAAGAAGAAGATATGTTAGAAGTGCAAGAAGAAGAGAAGAAGACTTTCTTTGAAGTATTAGGGGAATACATTATCGATGGATTTAAAGTTGCGATTACAGTAGCAGCTATGTTAGTTGGTTTCGTTGCTCTTATCGCATTCATTAATGCAGTATTTAAAGGTGTAATCGGTATTTCATTCCAAGAAATTCTTGGTTATGTATTTGCACCATTTGCATTTATTATGGGTGTTCCATGGCATGAAGCAGTTAATGCCGGTAATATTATGGCAACAAAACTTGTATCGAATGAATTTGTCGCTATGACAGATTTAGCGCAAGGGAACTTTAATTTCTCAGACAGAACGACAGCGATTATATCTGTATTCTTAGTTTCATTTGCAAACTTCTCTTCAATTGGAATTATTGCAGGGGCAGTTAAGAGCTTAAATGAAAAGCAGGGGAATGTAGTCGCAAGATTTGGTTTGAAATTACTTTTCGGTGCAACGCTAGTAAGTTTCTTATCAGCAACAATCGTTGGCTTATTATTTTAATAGATTCATATCATATAAAAAGGAATGGTGATTGTAATGAGAATGGTAGATATTATTGCAAAAAAACGTGACGGCAAAGAATTAACGACTGAAGAAATCAAATTCTTTATTAATGGATATACAGACGGAAGTATTCCTGATTATCAAGTGAGTGCGCTTGCAATGGCAATCTTCTTTAAAGATATGACAGATCGCGAACGTGCAGATTTAACGATGGCGATGGTTGAGTCTGGAGAAACGATCGACTTATCAGCAATTGAAGGGATTAAAGTAGACAAACATTCAACTGGCGGTGTTGGTGATACAACAACATTAGTATTAGGACCATTAGTTGCTGCTTTAGATGTACCAGTAGCAAAAATGTCTGGTCGTGGTTTAGGACATACGGGCGGAACAATTGATAAATTAGAAGCGGTAGAAGGATTCCACGTTGAAATTACGAAAGAACAGTTCATTGATATTGTAAACCGTGACAAAGTAGCTGTTATTGGACAAACAGGAAACTTAACACCTGCAGATAAAAAAATCTATGCACTTCGTGATGTAACAGGAACAGTAAACTCGATTCCTCTAATTGCAAGTTCAATTATGAGTAAAAAAATTGCAGCTGGTGCTGATGCGATCGTACTTGATGTAAAAACAGGTGCTGGCGCATTTATGAAAACAGAAGAAGATGCAAAAGAATTAGCTCATGCAATGGTACGTATCGGAAATAATGTTGGACGTCAAACGATGGCTGTTATTTCAGATATGTCACAACCTCTTGGTTTTGCAATTGGTAACGCTCTAGAAGTGAAGGAAGCAATTGATACATTAAAAGGTGAAGGCCCAGAAGATTTAACAGAATTAGTACTTGTATTAGGTAGCCAAATGGTTGTACTTGCTAAAAAAGCAAATACATTAGAAGAAGCTCGTGAAATGCTAATTGAAGTTATGAAAAATGGAAAAGCAACTGAGAAATTTAAAGAGTTCTTAAGCAACCAAGGCGGAGACAGCTCGATTGTAGACAATCCAGAAAAAATGCCACAAGCGAAGTATGTAATTGATGTACCTGCAAAAACTTCAGGTGTGATTTCAAACATTGTTGCAGATGAAATCGGTATCGCAGCTATGTTATTAGGTGCTGGTCGTGCGACAAAAGAAGATGAAATCGATTTAGCAGTAGGTTTAATGTTACGTAAAAAAGTTGGCGATGCAGTAAAAGAAGGCGAGCCGTTCGTAACGATTTATGCAAATCGCGAAAATGTAGAAGATGTAAAAGCAAAAATTTATGAGAACATTTCTATCGCTGAAACAGCAGTGGCTCCTAAATTAGTTCATACAGTTATTACTGACTAATCAATATTACATTTATTTTGAGGAGGAAATAATATGGATAAGAAAAAATATATTGAAGAAGCAAATAAGATGTTATCGAAAGCGTATATTCCGTATTCTAAATTTCCTGTTGGTGCAGCATTAGTTACAAAAGAAGGTAAAATCTATACTGGTTGTAATATAGAAAACGCTTCTTACGGTTTATGTAACTGTGCAGAAAGAACAGCAATATTTAAAGCAGTATCAGAAGGTGAGCGCGACTTTAGTTACTTAGTCATTACAGGAGAAACTGACGGACCTATTTCACCATGTGGTGCTTGTAGACAAGTGATTGCTGAATTTTGTGATCCGAAAATGCCAGTTTTACTAACGAATGTAAAAGGCGATGAAAAAGAAGTGACGGTTGAACAGTTATTACCGGGTGCTTTCACAATTGAAGATTTAAAATAAGTAAAAGCCATTCCACAAGGAAAAGTTGTGGAATGGCTTTTTTGTTTCCAATAATAGAATGTAACATTCCGTTCATATTCCGTTCATAAACTTTACGTAAAATAATTGGAGTGAATATGGAAAGTGACGATATAAATTGTCGTTCTACAGCAGGAGGAATATAATGAAAAAATTATATAATGCAGCATTCATTTACTTAATTATTGGTTTATTATCAGGTGTATTTGCAAGAGAGTATACGAAAGCGCAAGGAATTAAAGGATCCACTATGTTGCAATTAGTGCATACACACGTATTAGTGCTCGGCTTCGTATTCTTTTTGATCGCTCTAGCTCTATTTAAAGTGTTTAATGTCCATGAAACAAAAAGTTTTCGTGCGTGGTTTGTTGTTTATAATGTAGGATTAATTTTTACTATTGCTACAATGGTATTTAGAGGTCTTCTACAAGTAAACGGAACTGACTTTAATGGTTTAAGCCATATGGCTGGATTAGGTCATGTCATTATAAGTATTGGGCTTGTTTGGTTTATGATTTTGCTAAAAAAGTCTTTTAAATAGATAGGAGTGGAGAATATGAGTTTAGCACTTTTATCAAGTATTGTAGCGGTTTGTATGGCTGTTGGAGTGATGTTTCTTCGCTTTAAGTCAGCGAAAAAACCGGTAACGAAAAAGAAAATTATATTACCGCCAATCTTTATGAGTACTGGTGCATCGATGTACTTCTTACCAGAGTTTCGGTTAACATCGTTAGAAATAGTAGAGGCAATCAGCGTAGGACTTATTTTTTCTATATTTCTTATTAAAACAACTAAGTTCGAAATAAGAGGCGAACATATATATATGAAACCATCTAAAGCATTTATATTTATTTTAGTTGGATTATTAGCAGTGCGAGTAGCATTAAAATCATATTTAAGTCAGTCGATTGATTTAACCCAATTAAGTGGAATGTTTTTCTTACTCGCTTTTGCGATGATCGTATCGTGGAGAATCGCGATGTATCGCTCGTATACTAAATTAGAAAAGACAATAAAAAGAGCTGGAATTTCTATATAGGAATTTCAGCTCTTTTTATGTTTTATACGATTGTTTTTTTAGCTTTGATTTCATTTGCTTAATTTTAAACGTATTTGAGCATCTTGTAATGCAACTGGTGTAACGTTAAGACCATTTTGATCAACGATTTTTGTATTTAATAAAATGGAATCTAAGCTCCCGCGAAATGTTTTTGTATAGTTTTGACGCAACATTTGTTGTTCTTGTTTTTCATCAACTGTTAATCCAGATGCTTTTTCTTTTTTTGATAATTCGTTAATACGGAATAAAATGTTTTTCATTTGATTCACCTCTAGTTAGATTTAATTACATTAGTTACTTACTAATGTATAGTTATTTTAACGTATCATTTAATAAGTGTCAATACCTATTAACATTCCTTGTTTTGTAAGTGTATGGGATAAGAGTGAGTGTAAATAACTACTAATACTTGAAATAGAAAACACGTTAATATACAATACCTTAGTAGGGTATGTTAATGTATTGTTTTACTTTATGAGAGTAATAAGCAAAAAGGAGTATGTAATAATGAATGCAGTAATTTCAAAGAAAGAAACTATCATCTCATTTACAATTGCTATTTTATTTATTTTAGCTATGGTAACAGCAGGTGTGTTATTAAATGATCCAGAAGTCATTTTGCCGGAAATAGCAGCAATGGCAATCGCTTTATGGGTGTATCGTGAGCCAGGATGGTTAAGACAGCCAGAAAAAATCTTTATTGCACCGTCAATAACAGCTGTAATTGGTTTTATGGTGAATCAAATGGAGATAGCCTATTTAGGGAAAGTAAGCTTAACGCTTGTACTGATGATGCTGTTTTTACGTGTAATTCAATCCAATTTAGCACCATCTATTGCGACAGGTTTATTACCATTAGTAACAAATGCGACGGAATGGTCATTTGTTATCGCAGTCTGCGCTTTAACATTTATATTAATGGTTGGTGTTTTTATATTTAAATTGAACAACGGTATTGAGCGAAAAGTGAATATACAGTATAAGTATATGATTGTATTTCTAATACTAAATTTTGTGTGGATCAGTTTATGTTGGATAACTGGTTATGAGCAATTAGCAGTTATTCCTCCAATATTAGTTGTCGTGTATGAATCACTTCAAAAGCCGATGTACAATGAAAAAATGGCGTTTAAACAAATAGTAGTTTTAACTATATCGGCAACTGTTGGAACGTTATTGTATTTTGCAATTGACTCATGGATTGTAGTTACTCTATTCAATATGATATTAATGCTTATTTTATTAAAAATCGTTGGAGTACGTATTCCCGCAGCGTATGCATTTCCGTTATTACCGCTCGTATTTCCTGATGAAATGATAAAAATGTTACCAGTAGCTTCATTTGTTGCGGGGGTATTTTTATTTGGTGCAGTACTACTGTATAAAAAGTGGGAGATGAAGCAAACGGGCATGCAGGAGAGTTAAATATCATTTGTAAAAAAGGTAAGTTCAAGTCACTTGAACTTACCTTTTTTATTTATACCCAATATAAGGATATATCATAAATTCCAACTAAAATGAGTAGTACCCCTGCTATAAGTTGAATGTTTTTTCCTATTTTTCGGCTCTTTTTAAGTAGTGCCCCATTTAATCCAAGGTAGGAGATGATGAATATTAATATAACGATAGGAAGAGCAGTCCCTATCGAAAAGAATGTTGGAAACAAGTAACCATAATTATATGAGAAAGATAAAGGGATTAACGTTCCGAAAAATAGAACGAACATAGTCGGACAGAAAGCTAAGGAAAAGAAGAATCCAAGTAAAAATGAGCCAACTTCATTTTGTTTTCGTATAAATTTGATTGAGAAGAAATTTCGTCCTTTAATAATACCTGCCAACATTAGCCCCATTAAAATTAATAAAGGTCCAATTATCTTTCGTAACCATGGGAAATACAAAGTTAATATTTGCTGAATCTCTTTTCCTAAAAACCATACGAATAGTCCAAGCGTTGTAAAAGCTATTATTTTTCCTGAAATGAATAACAATATATGTTTCCATGCATGTCCCTTTTGTAAAGATTGATTGCCATAAAGTGTAATAGCGCTAATGTTTCCTGTTAATTGGCAAGGAGCAAGGGTACCTACTACGCCTAATAAAAACGCAAATAAAAGAGGTACCGATTTCGTAGCATTCGCGACATTCATTAAAGGAGACATTAGTTGATAGCTCCATTCACTAATTGTTGAAAACACGTTAAATTCACCTTTCTAATTAAATTGGAATGTTCCCTCTTTCGTAATCTGTTTCCACGTTTTACCCTCATCTGTAGAAAGGAACACATTAGCTTTCATTGTAGCAAAAACTATTTCAGCTGAATTTTGAGGATTTTGTGATATGTACATAATTGTATCTTTAGAATCTAAAGATGGAATCTGTAAGTTTGTTTCTTCATTTGTAGCAATTGATTTCTTCGTAATCAGTTGCTCAGTTTGCTTATTAATAGAGGCATAGATAATGTCTTCATTACTTAATGTAACTGCGGTCGATTCAACTGGTTTAGAAAATAGTTCAAATGTATTTCCATAATCTGTAGACAAATATACACCGTCTTTAGCACTTACCGCGACTACACTAGGTTGATCCGGATGTACGGAAAAGGAATGAATCGTACTTGAAAGACCTTTTAACTTACTATTTTTCCAATCTTGTCCGTTGTTCGTACTGAAATAAAAACCTTGTTGCAATTTGGAATTAGGGCGCTCATTGTACAAATAAATTGCTTCTGTATTATATCCGACAGCAAGGTTATGAAAATCAGATTCACCATAAAACGCTAGCTTTTCGAGGGTATTACCGCCATCAGAACTTTTCATTAATCCTAAAGGATTTTTTAAATTTGTGCCTGGTGCAGGATGACCGCTGGCAAAGAACCCATTCTTCGTTGCCTGAAATCCCATATAATCATGTAGCTCAGTCTTAGTTTCAAACCATTTGCCATTTTGATAAACTTTTATCCCGCTATGAGTGGCGATAGAAACCCCAGGCATATTTCCTGCATAGCCAATTCCGTGAATGTGCTCGATTTTTCCAGAAGTAGTTTCCTTATAGAAGCTTTGCAGACTCGTATTTGCTGTTTCTGTATGTTTTGGCTGAAATCGCACCGTTTCTTTGTTCGCCGGTGCTATTTCGGCGTTGCTAGAACATCCTGTAATAATGAATAAAGAAGTAATTGCTATCCCTGTTGCTACATAATATTTCAAAGTTTTAGCTCCTTTCCTATATATGAGATTTTAAGTATATGGAGTAAATGTCAAGAAATTGTGGAGTGGTATGCATAATTTCGAATGTAAGGGGCCCTAGTAATGAAAAATTTCCTTTCTCTATGAGTACTATTAATTGACGAAAAATTATAACAATAATAGAATGGATTGTATTGAATAATTAGTTTTACAAGCATACATAGAACGCTAGGGGGATTATTATGAAATCAACATTTTTTACTCAAAATAGAGAACGATTAGTAAAAACATTACCAGATGAATCTATTACTATTTTATTTGCGGGACAAGCACCTCATATGTCAGCTGATGGACATTATAAATTTGTGCCGAATCGTAATTTTTACTACTTAACGGGAATAGATGAGCCAAATGTTATTTTCATGTTGAAGAAGTTTGGAAATAGTGTAGAAGAAACACTTTTCATTGAAAAGTCAGATCCAGTAATGGAAAAATGGGTCGGTAAAACAGTTTCTAACGAAGAAGCAGAGAAAATTTCAGGTATAAAGAAAGTCGTATATTTAGATAGCTTTGAAAAGACAATGGCAAATACACTTTTCACAGAAAATGTAAAACAAGTGAATTTAGACTTGGAACTTCGTGAGTGGAGCGGTACTGAGACGAAAACGTTAGCATTTGCTAAACACGTAAGAGAACAGTACCCACACATAACAATTGGAAATGTTTATCCAAACATTTGTGAATTACGTGTCTTTAAAACAGAAGAAGAAATTGAAATTATTAAGGAAGCAATTGCTGTTACTAAAGAGGGGATTTACAACGTACTCAAGCATGCAAAAGCAGATGCGATGGAATATGAATTAGAAGCACATTTTGATTTCACGCTGAAATCATCTGGAATTAAGCATCATGCGTTCAATACAATTTTGGCGAGTGGTAAAAATGCTACAGTTCTTCATTATGAAGACAATGATGCACAAATTCAAAATGGTGATTTAGTACTGCTAGACTTAGGCGCTCAAAAAGACTACTATAACGCTGATATAAGTTATACATTCCCGGCAAATGGAACATTCTCTAGTCGCCAAAAACAAATATATAATATCGTGTTAAAAGCATTGAAAGAAACAACTGAACTTATTAAGCCAGGATTAAAGTTTGCTGCATTAAATGAGCATACAAAAAAGGTACTGGCAGAAGAGTGTAAAGCAATTGGTTTAATTCAAGAAGATGAAGAGTTATCAAAATACTATTATCACGGTGTCAGCCATTTCCTTGGTTTAGATACTCATGATGTAGGAACATACAAAGATAGAGTGTTAGAAGAAGGTATGGTTATTACGATTGAACCAGGTCTATATATTGAAGAAGAATCAATTGGGATTCGTATTGAAGATGATATTCTTGTAACGAAAGACGGACATGAAAACTTGTCAAAAGATATCATTAGAGAAGTTGAAGAGATTGAAGCGTTTATGAGTAAAAATAATGTAAATGTAAAAGAAGATGAAGTTGTTACGAAATAATCATTAGTAGAGGCGCTC
>Ga0102589_1003863_pt1 | contig 14839 bp, 14 predicted proteins | sample AraplaMF_Col_mLB_FD_76858 | JGI IMG/M metagenome (GOLD analysis project Ga0102589, IMG submission 76858) | Arabidopsis root microbial communities from the University of North Carolina, USA - plate scrape MF_Col_mLB | ecosystem: Host-associated > Plants > Roots > Endosphere | place: USA... | reverse complement strand
GTAACCGATAAAAGTGTACCAGCTACTTGTTTTGGAACTTTAACTGAATAAGCACCATTCTTTGATGCGGTAGAATTACTAATTAACTTTCCGTTTTTTCTTACATGTATTTTTGCATTTGGTTCAGCTACACCATTAACTGATGTAGAAATATCACAAAATGTAAATACGCGTGGAGCAGTTGGTGCTTTTGTATCTAACAATTTTGAACGAGTGGGTTTACTTTTATTTCCAACTAAATCAGTTGAAGTAGCTTTAAAGAATCCTAATCCACTCATTCCTTTGAGAGACAATTTAAATTTTCCATCTTTTCCGGCCTTAGTCGTAAAAGTTGTTTTACCTGAAGTACTATTACTACTTCTTGGTAGGATTGATAAAGTAGATTTAACAGATAAATTCGAATTTGAAACACTATTTTGATCTGCAATGATTGTTATTAATGCATTCGCTTCTGTAATTCCTTCAACTTCTGAAGTTATTTCATCTATCTCAGTTATAGTTGGTGGCTTCGGCGCAACAGTATCTCGTATGACAGATTCGAATAAATAATCTGCTCCATCTTTGAGCATAAAGTGAATGAACGTGTTTGCTTTTAAGGGATCGTCTATCTCAAAAGAGAAGGTTCCATCATCATTTACAACTGTTTGATATTCTTTACCAACAAAACCGAAAACCGTTGCTCCAGCTGGAGCAGTTCCTTTAATTGTTCTTGAAGAATCATATAAAGTTTCAACGCTAATTAAAGACGTTGACTTTTCTTGTACTTCGACTGATAAGTAATCCGTTTGACCATAATAAGTAGCTTTTACAAGGGTATTTCCAGCTTTATTTGCGACAATTTTATTAGTTGAATCGATTGTTAATACATTTTCATCTAATGATTCTAACTGAAATTCTTCAGGGTCAAGAAGTGATTTTTCACCAAAATCATTTATATATTCAAGACTATAATAAGTAGAACTTCCTTCTCGTAAGTATATAGCTGGATCTTTAAATTCTATAGTATTAACTTTTTTTGAAAGAATTGGATAATCTTGAACCTCAACATATTCTGGCATATGGCCAGAATTATATCCAACATTTTTAGTATAAGCAATTTTACTCATGTCTTTAGAAAATACTACATCATTATAATCACCCGATAAAGTACGGAGGTATGAACCAGTATAAGAATTAAAGAATTTAATTTTATCTGAGTAATGTAGTATGATTTCATTATTTTTCCCATATGAGATTTTATAAGGGTTTTTCTCGGGTTCGTTAGTATAAGCATTGATTGATAAAGTTGATAAAGTATAGTTTTGTGACTGATCACTAATATATTGTAAAAATGGTTTTTCAGCTCCATAAGCATTAACCATATTTAATTTTCCATCGTTGCTGTATGATAACTGGTAAATTGCCCAATATTGTCTAGACTCTGGGTAATTAAATGGATTTTCTATTTTACTAATTAATTCTTTTGTCTCATAGTTTATGATTTCGACATCCAATCCATAAGATACTGCAACTATAGGAAGAGTTGGATGCATTGCAACCTTCATTGAATTGTCAGTTGGATAGTCTTTTTCGTAAATAACAGATTTTGATTTAGTATCAAAAATACTTAATCTATTACCCCTAAGTAGTTCGTCGTTTGTTGAATAAGCAAATGCAATAAGGGTATCATCCGTTTCCTTAAATGAGAATTGAGTGTAATAATAAGGAAGACTTTTTATTTTTTCACCAGTTTTACCATCTAGTAATAAAAAATAATCTCCATTTAAAGCGATATACGATCCTAACGGACTATAGTTAGGATAATCAGTACTATTATCTACGGTAATCGTTTTCAAGAGCGAACCTGTTTGAGTATCATACAAACCTATATCGTATACATTCTCAATTTTATTGTCCGGTCTGCCTTTTCCGACAAATACAGTTTTACCATCGGGAGATAATGCTGGCCAATTTCCATATGTTGCAAATACAACTTGGTCATTCTCTTGAATTGTTTCCGCATGTATTCGATTATGATCGAATTGAACGGGTAGTGTTCCCAATACTAATAAAACACTTAATAAGCAGGTGAAAAATCTCTTGTTGTTCATCTTAATCTCCTAAATTAATATATTTTTACTCTACTCAGTATAATGAATTAAAGTTAGAAATTATATAAAAAATTAGAAATTAATAAAAAATATTAGTGGAATTTTAACCATTACTTAATGTACATTTCAAGACGGAAATATTGTAAAAAAATTCATAATACAATATGATTAAATTTAATTATTCCGATGTGAAAGGTTGGGTATGAATGGCGAAATCAAAAAATGGCTCGATTCCATTACCGTTAGTTCGTGCAAATCAGTGGACGATTGTATTATCAGTATTACTAACTTTATTTACGGGTGTTTATTGGTTTTTGTTAATCCCATTATTAAGTGGCATAGGTGGACTGTTCTTTCAATTTAATCCTGTCATGAGAATTGCGAAAACTTTCTTGAAAAAAAATCCTTCTGAATATATTCAAGAAGATCAGCAACAGCAAAATTTCAACCAAGTAATAGCCGTAGCTTGTTTAACCATAGCATTTATTAGTGCATTATTAGGATTTAAGATATTATTTTATATATTTACAATCATGGTTGGCTTAGCTGCATTCGTTGCAATACTTGGATTTTGCGTAGGTTGCTTTATTCATTTTCAATATAATCAATACAAGTATAGAAGAAGCTTAAAATAATTTTTAGAAGGGGAATCATTTATGATTTCTCTTTTTTATTTGTATTGCGTTTTTTTAAACACCAATCCATTACATTACCTTTTTGAATCAATCTAACTTAGGTATATACTAAAAAAGAGAAATAAATATTGACCGTGTGGTGTACCCCACAGTTTATGATGTAGTGGGAGGATAAAAATGTATAAAATAAGTGATTTCGCTGAGATAACAGGACTAAGTAAAGAAACTTTGCGATACTACGCTGAAGTGAAGTTACTCGAACCAGCTTATATTGATCCTAAAAATAATTATCGCTACTACGATGATGGAAGTTATTTTCTCGCCATGCTATTAGGCAAATTACGTAGATTTGGTTTTACAATTCAGGAAATGATTTCTGTTATGGAAGATGAGTCGTTTACAAATTTAGAAGAGTTGTTAAATAATAAAAGAAAAAAGATCCAGCTGCAAATAGATGATTTATCATTACAATTAGAGGAAATTGATGATTTTATTGCATCTGGTAAGGAGGAACCAAATTGATTCAGTGGAAAGAAGATATTATTATAGAAACAAATATTGAAAAAGTATGGAGCTTATTTTTAGATAAGAACATTAAAAAAATAATGCCGAAAGTCGAAGAACATATATTAATTGAAAAGAACGAAAACGAAATTGGTGCAAAACACCAACAAAGCTACCGAGAAGGAAAACGAGTAGAAACATATATTGTGAATACATTAGACTATGAAGATACGGAAACTAGTAAGAAAAAGCAAATCAGCTTTGTATTAGCAAATGCTTTTGAAACAAACCTACTGTTTAAACTTGAAAAAATAGATGAAAATCATACAAAATTTATTTATGAAGGTTCAAATAAAGGTGTTAATTTCGTTGGACGAGCAATGCTAAAGTTAGGTAATAAAAAAGGAGCTATGAAAGTAGTTGAAGATTTTTTACAAAGAGTTAAACAAGAAGCATTAAATATGTAGTTTCTGAGATGTGATTTTTCATAATCTCCTGGTATAGGTATAAAAACAAAAAGGAACGTATTTCTGAAACGAATTATGTTCCTTTTTTCTAGTTTTCATTAATTTCTTTTTTCATTGCAGGAATATAACATTTGAAGATTCATCTGATTTTAGGTTGATGCAGGATTAAAAAACAATCTCGTTGAATAAATTAACTTAAATACTGTGTATTACCACAAAAAAAAGGAAGTGTAATATTGTTAGAGAATAGAGAAGTATGTGAACCCCAAATATCAAAAAAGAAAATTTTCGCATCTCTTTTATTTGTTCCTGGAGTATATTTAATGATTATCGTTTCAACATTATTAATCGTTTTAATTGGTTGCGGATTAATTCTTTTCATTAATTATTTAATTAATAAATTTGTCGGTGAAATGGGATTTGCAAACTTAGCCATTTATTTACTTGCAGCATTACCTTTCTTTGGAATTTTAATTGGACTAATAAGCAGTGTAATAGCAATCGTATCTACCTTATTTAGAACTAAACACTTTGAACCTGCCATTTTAATTAATCATTCCGATCATCCAAAACTACACAACCTTATTAATGAACTTTCAAAACAAATGAATACTAAAATGCCAGATTCAATCATTTTACATATAAAGTCAAATTTTTTCGTATCAAATGGAAAAATTAGAGTCTTTAACGGAGTTGCAAAAGGTAGGATATTATCAATTAGTTTACCATTATTAAATGTATTATCTATTAATGAACTTAGAGCTATATTAGCTCATGAATTTGCTCATTTTACAGGCAGAGACTTATTTTATAGCCGTATTGTACTTCCAGTCTATAAGGGTGCTGCTACCTATCTAGACTATATATCATCAGTTTTTAATTACAATGGTAGACATTTAGGTATTATTTCAGTCCCAATGATTTTACCAAATTTGCTAATGAAGTATTATCTTAGAATTTTTCATAAATATAATATGAGTATGTCAAGAGATAGAGAGTACAGAGCTGATTACATTGCAACATTAATTTGTGGAAATGAGATTGTAAAAGAAGCTTTATGTAAGATAGTTAGTCATGGGGATGTATACGATCGTTTAATTGATGAGCATATGAGTGAAAAAATTGTTCACGGTTTTGAATTTGAAAATTACTTTAATCATTACCGGGAATATATTGGAGATTACACAAAATATATTGATGAATCATTGGTAGAAGCATTAAAAGCAAATGAAGACGAGTATCATTCACATCCATCTTTTTTAAATAGAATTTTAAACCTACCAAATGTTGAAACCAAATATGATGAAAATGAAAAGTCACTCGAATTAATTAATCATCTAGGTTACATAGAAGTGAATATGACTAAACAATATAATTATTATCTTTATCAACATTTAGCTGGATCATCATTTATGTATGAGTAATTATTTTTATGTATTTGAATTACTTCTAGGGGCCGATCATCGGCCCCTATTTTACTATTTGGCAGTTTAGTAGAACAAGGCTTTATTTCGTAATTGATAGGAGGTTATCTTTTGAAAAAAGAGCAGATCGAAATGATTCATAATAAATTTCCCTTTTTCAGAGAAATACCAATAGATGAATGGAAAGATAGCAGTGGGTTAATAACGACTTTACCTGTTCGTCATATGATTGAGGAAGGATATATTTTTAAACATGTTTCTTTTGTACTTAGTGGGTGTATTCGAGTTTATAAAATAAGTCCATCAGGAAAAGAGTTAACACTGTATCGATTAAGAAGTGGTGACACATGTGTGATCATGTTAGCAAGCGTTTTAGGTGAGACAGGATATGAAGCGATCGCGGAAATAGAAAAGGAAACCGAGCTATTTGTTCTACCTGCGCAACTATTCAGGGAGTGGACACATAAATACAAAGAAATAAATACATATATTCATCGTTTATTTATAAAAAGAATAACATCAGTTGCGAATCTAATTGAGGATATAACGTTTAAACCATTAAATTCAAGGTTGGCCGACTTGTTGCTCCATAAATCAAGTGAATCATCCGACAATCTTCTTTATATTACTCATCAATCTCTTTCCATAGACTTGGGTACTGCAAGGGAAGTAGTCAGTAGAACATTAAAAGATTTTGAAAGAAATGGATGGATTCAACAGGAGCGAGGTAAAATTTCTATCATTCGAAAGGAAAAATTACAAGAAATAGTTGAGTAATGTGATAAAGTCACTGAAATGATTGAATCAAAATCCTAGAATAAAAGATGTAAATCGTTAAAACATTTAAAGTCTAGGAGGAAATAAGATGACGTATTATAAGCCAGAAAATTTAAAGAAAATACCACAGTTAGTAAAGAAAAGCCCTGAAGCTGCAAACGCCTATTTTCAATTTGAGAAGACAGTCTTTGAGAAAGAGACGATTCTGTTAAAAAAAACAAAAGAGTTAATTGCGATTGTAGTAGCTCATGTTACTGGTTGCCCGTATTGTATTGATGTCCACATAAACAAGTATAAAGCACTTGGGGGGACAATGGAGGAAGTTACTGAAGCTATTTTAGTAGCAGCATCTACTAGAGCAGGAGCAATACTTGCCCATGGTGTTAACTCTTTGATCGCTTTCGAGGAAGGGAATTGAATGGACACTCATTTGCTTTTGCGAAGGAACAATGATAAAGAGATATTGTTGAGTTATAAAAAGGCTTATGTAACAAACGCTCCGGCTTAAGTTCAATTAAACGAGTTACTAAAGGTAACTCGTTTTTAAATGAGAAACAAGTCTTCGCATAAGGGTATTCTTTGTCGTTGATATCATAAGGGGTGAGGAAAGTGACCAAGAAAAGCAATTTTATACAGAACCTAATAGTTCCTCTTTGTATCATAGTAATGATTGGTACAATATATTATTTTCGTCCAATAAGTGCAATTAACGTATTTCCTGAATTGGAAAATGTAGAAAGGATAGCTTTCATTGTGCAGTTTGATGAAAAGAAAGATGCTGAGTCTAAAAATATTGAATTAAAAGAAAAAGAAGTAGATTATTTCATAAATTTGCTAGAGATGACCAAGTATCGAAGAGTTTTTGGAGAGAAGAATATACAAAGTCACACAAACGCGTTTGATATTGTAGTAGTACATAATACGAGCAATTATTCAATTGTTATTAATAATAAAGGATATGTAGTCGTTGATGAAATGAATAGTAAGAAAAAATATAAAATTTTAAGTTCCAAAAACGACACTTTGATCAAGTTAATTGATGAGATGCTTAATGACAAATAGTGATGATAGAAATCTTATGTAAATAACGAAGAGCTTTAGTTAAAGTTTAAGAGTAGCCAATGGCTACTTTTTTTATGAAAAAACTTCTCGGATCGATAAACAAGGAAATAATATATAAAGCTAGAATTAAATTAATAGTACAGGGATGAGGGCAAGAAATGAATGGTTCAGCTGTTGAGTTTCTATTTGGCAGGATCGTTGAATAATGATATAGAAATGTTTCTAATGAAATTTCTAATCAAAACATGAAGTTTGGAGGTAAATAAATTGTATAAAGCATTGAATGTACTATCATTTATACTATCCTTAGTTTGTGTAGGATTATTTTTGATTTCTAATGGTTCATCAAATAGCTTAAATTATCTATCAATAAAATTAAGCTTTGATCCACTAATTCTTGTTTTTTCATTGAGTTTTATAACGATTATTATAGGATTAATAGGTTTTTTAGGAGCAACTACCTTGAGTAGTAAAATAAGAAGTGTATTTACTTTAATAATATCAGTAAGTTTATCGTTATTTCTTGCAATCGTTCTTTCTTTAGGTAATTTATTTCAGTTCACTTAAACAATTCATGTATTTTTATTCAACTATCTTATGCAGTAATTGAACAAGATTACGAGATTCATTTGCGGTTCTTTTTTAGAAAAACTGACAGTCTAGTTTTTTAGGAAAAGGATTAATTAAATAAAAAGTAATAAATGAAAAATGCAAAAGGAGACAATATGATAAAATTTTTAGTAATCAGTTTAATTTTTGTTCCAATAGTCATCCTTGTTTGTAATTTGAATCCGGAAAACTTGAGTGTTTGGATGTTGGTAATTTTATTTTCAAAAGCCACTATTTATACGGGTTGGGATTATGTTAAAAAAAGAAAAAACGAAAAGACACAATACATCTAATTCACACGTTTGTGAATGTCATGAGTCACAGTTGGCTCTTTTTTTATTTGAATAAACAGAGTTTTGTTGAACAAGAATGGACTACTTTATTGTAGTCCTTTTTTGTGATCAGTTTTAGTTGTGAACGTTTTTCCGAAAGACTATGAAAAATCACATGAGAAACGGAGAGAGTCCATTGTAAAAGTTAATCTCTTTTATTTATTCGCTAACCAGGAGGTTCACCGCACGCTCCGAAAAGCAAGGGTCCTAAAGTGGAAATCAACATTTTTTTTGTAACAATTTATTTACAAATAGAACCTTCCAATGATATACGTTTGCATACCCGACATTGTATAATAAACTATGAATCGACAAAATTCGTATTAACTTAGAATGAATAGTCATTATTAAAAGAAAGGTGGATTTGAACCTAAGTCTAAAAAGTACCACAGAGTGGAAAGAATAAGCATAGAGAATTAGAAAATGAGAGGATGAAACGATGAAAATAAATCAATTAATTTCGAACAATATACATAAGTTAGATGCAGTACTACCAGTCGATCAATCATTAGGTGTAGCTGGTTTATCTGGATCTGGAAAAACTACTTTCTGTCAATCTATTGGGGAAGAATCAAAGAAACGTCTTGTATCATTATTACCAAAGGCGGAGTATCAATATCTATTTTCTAATATTATGGAAACCAACTTCAGTGCCATCAAAATGGAAGAAATGCCGCTAGTACTTTTTTTAGGAAAATCTTCTATATCATCTAACCCCCGATCAACAATTGGTACACATACTGGCGTATTTAAAGAAATCCGTGATTGTCTTGCTGAGAAGTTTCATCTTTCTCCAGAGGTTTTTTCATTCAATAATGAATTAGGTTGGTGCCCAGCTTGTAAGGGACGAGGTACGACTAAAAATGTTGAATGTCCAAAATGTCATGGGAAGCGCTATAGCCAAGAAGTTGAACAATACACAATTGAACTGTTTGATAAACTACATACTATTTCCGACATTAATAACTTAAGCATTGAATCCATTCTTTCTTTATCAGATGAATTAAATATTAGTGAAGCTAAACAACATATTCTTAAAAATATTATCAATATGAATATTGGTTACCTAACTCTTAATCGTATAATGGGTACATTATCAGGTGGAGAATTAACAAGACTTTATTTAGCTGAATTCATGGCTACAAGTGAAGACACTGTCATTATTATTGATGAAATCTCTGTTGGTCTCGATCACCAAACACTTTTAAAGATACTTGAACAAATTAAACAATTAGGCTATAAAAATCAAATTTGGTTGATTGATCATTCTGATACAGTCTTAGATGCTTCTGATGAACAATTGTTCTTTGGTCCTGGTAGCGGAAAATATGGTGGAAAAATTGTTGAAGAATCACCACGTCCTAAACCAATTATTTGGGAACGAAATGAAGCGAAGCCAAGTGATTATTACCAATTTCATGATCTTTACTGTCGAAATATTCAAATTGATGAAATTCAGATTCCAAAAAATAGGCTTGTAACTTTTACAGGTGAATCTGGGTGTGGAAAATCTACACTTGTTAACGACTGTATGGCGAAGGATTTTCTGAAGAGACATCCAAAAGATAAGCTGGTGATTGTAGGACAAGATCGTAATCAATCAATTACTAGTCGATCGACAGTTGCGACTTTCCTAGATATTAAAAAGAAACTGACAAAATATAGTGAAGATATTGATGATATTTTTGAGCGTTCAATTGAAGATATTATTGAGGAATTACCAAATGAAGACATTGCGCATAAACGCTTAAGCTTATTAATTAAGCTGGGACTTGGCTATTTAACATTAGAAAGAAAAACACAAACATTATCAACTGGAGAGTTTCAATGTGTTCATTTAGTTTCTGAACTATTTGGTAATACAAGAAATCCACATACGCTGTTTATATTTGATGAGCCTTCTAAAGGATTGTCTCAAAATATTTTAAACCAATTCATTGATAGTGTTAGAGTCATTCTTGAGGATGAATCTGTTTCAATTATGATGATTGAACATAATGCTTATATGCTAGAAAGCTCTGATTTCATTGTTGATTTTGGTAAAAGGCAGATCGAACCAGTAAAGAATCTAGATGTGCTTAGTCATGAGGATTATTATCGCAACCTTGAAACTATACATAGTGATTCACCTTTGGAAATCACTTCAACCATTCATCAAAAAGATGGAATACACTACATCCAAGAAAACCATATAGATTATTTTAAAAATGCGGAAAATATCTATAAAGGTGGTATCTTAAAAAGTCTATCATCAATGGCAAGATTGATTTATGGTGAATATGAATCAGAAAAGATCGCACCAGTGATCGCGATTGATCTTGAGAGGCACTTGTATAGTCAATTTAGTTTTCTTTATGAAATTGGTGGGTTAATCAACCATATTGTAAGTGCTCATCCAAAGAATAAAGATACGAAAAGTTTTGATTTCTATTACCAAGATAATCATTGTCCAAGTTGTTCTGGTCGTCGGGTTATTGAAAAATTTGATATCGATGTTGTCATTCAAGATAAAACAGTGCCATTTTGGGATGGGTTATTACACCCAGATGTAATGGAAGTATTAAAGTATTATCAATATCCTAAATTACAATTCTTATTTGATGAAATAAAGAATGAACTTGGTCATGATATTAGTAAAAGTTACAATGAAATGACTGAAGCTGAAAAACATACGTTTTTATATGGTTATTGGGAAAAGTCATTTTATGATAAAGCAGGTAAGGCTTCTAGAACTTGGGAAGGTTTCAACTTGATCATTGGCCGTTATATGTTTATTTCTAAATCAATCATTAAAGAGCAAATGAAAGAATCAAAAGAGATGATTACTTGTCCAGTTTGTGAAGGAACGGTTTTAAAACATCATAAGAAATTAATGTTTGGTAACAGTGATATCCGTGACATCATCAATCAACCAATAGATCAAGTGATGGAAACAGTTGGGAATTTACCTGTTCTGGAAAAATTGAAATCAATTGTTGGTGGCGATATCGTACTGACAGAGGATGTTTCTTTACTACCAAGAGAAAAACAAGTTGCGCTTAAAATGTTTGAAATTGAACAAGCAAGTTTTGTCCATTATGAAGTGGTTTTACAAAATGCTTTACCTTTCTGGGATCAAATTAAAGGAAATATTGAAGCAATTAGTAGTAAAAACCAAACCACAATTTGTGATTTTGAGGGTATTTACGAAACGAGAGAAAACATCATCGATCAGTATTTTACAAATGGAAAATACAAAAAATTAACTTATGTATATGAGGCATTTGGTTACAAAAAAATTGTGACATTGATTAATAAAATTAAGTCAAGTAATCCTTGTCCATTCTGTAAAGGGAAAAAGGTGATCTCAGAAGATGGTCTTCATGATGGTGTCCATAAATTATCAGTACCGTGTGTAAGTTGTTACGCAAGTGGTATCAATGATGAAGGGCGAAAACAAATCGTTGAGGGTATTGAGGTTCAAACGTGGCTAACTGGAAAAGTTAGTGATGTCGTTGAAGAGAGCCAAATTACCGAGCAAGTTGCAGATATTCCAATTTTCAATCGAATTCGTGAGTTGAATAAGCGAGATATGATGGCGGTATATCATATCCTTTTAGCAAAATAGAATAAATTTTAAAGAAAAAATTCATTTGTATGCAAGTTGCAAATGAGTTTTTTCGCTCTTTGAAAATGAAAAAAGCTATGCCTAAAATAATGAGATTATAAGCTTCAGTTAGAAGGAAGTTATCAATTTTTATTGAAATGTAAGTAAGACCTAGTTTCATTTACTCAATTTAATTAGAGGTGGATAATTTTAAATGTTTGGTCCAGATAAAGAATTTAAGGAAATTGGTGGAAGTGATGGTCAATTTATCATTATTCATTTCGATCCATTTGATGCAGTATTAGGTTGTGTAGCACTCATATTAGGCATCGGTTTATTGATTAATAGAATACGAAGAAAATATAAAAAAGATGAATAGAGTGAAATTTTATAGAGGTGAATCAAAATCAATACATTTTTAAGAGTTTTTGGAATTGTTTTGTTCGTAGTAGGTGCACAAGGGATTATACGGGGAATTATTCTTGGTATTCTTGACAAAAAATTCGAATTTCAATTCATACTGCCATTTATTCCAAATGAATATGCATTGATTGCTAATATCGTATTACTGCTGATTAGTTTTGTCATTTTCGCGTTAACGAAACCATTCGAGAATGAAAAAGAATAAGTAATAAAAACATACAATTTCTAGGGGATTAACAAAAAAGAAAACTCATCTTCACTCGAAGATGAGTTTTCTTTTTTACTTCATTTCAGCAGCTTTCTTCAATAATTCATATGAATATAGGCGAGCGGCATGGTCGAATACAGAACCGTTGACCATAATTTCGTCGGCTTTCGTCATATTTAATACTGCTTGTAGCTTATCTTTCACTGTGTCAATACTTCCAATTGCTGACAGTCTCATTTGATTTTCTAGTGTTTGCTTTTCGAATGGACTCCAAATATCATCCATATTATCAACTGGTGGTTTCAGTAATGCAGGTTTACCACCACGAACTAAGTTCAAGAATGATTGCTGTTGAGTTGTGAATAGTCTATTTGCTTCTTCGTCTGTATCTGCAACAACCACGTTTAGACCGATCATTGCATATGGTTCATCTAATACATTCGATGGTTTGAAATAGTTATGATAAATTTGCATTGCTTGAACTGTATAATCAGGTGCAAAATGTGCTGCAAATGCAAATGGTAGACCCAGTTCAGCGGCTAATTGCGCGCTAAAACCACTTGATCCTAATAACCATATTGGAACATTCAAGCCCTCGCCTGGAATTGCTTGAACATGTGCACCGCCATTTCCAAGTGACGGATCAAAATAAGTTCTTAACTCTTCAAGTTGTGCAGGGAAGTCTTCTCCACTTCGTAAATCACGTCTTAAAGCTCTTGTTGTTAGCATATCACTTCCTGGTGCACGCCCAAGTCCAAGGTCGATACGACCAGGGTGAAGTGATTCAAGTGTACCAAATTGTTCTGCGATTACTAATGGTGGATGATTTGGTAACATGATTCCACCTGACCCAACTCGAATAGTGGATGTCCCGCTCGCAATATGACCAATTACAACAGAAGTCGCAGAGCTTGCTACTGCAGGCATATTATGGTGCTCTGCGAACCAATAACGAAGATAACCTAATTTTTCAGCATATCTTGCTAAATCAAGACTATTTTTAAATGCAGCAGCTGGAGTGCTACCTTCAACAACCGGCGCTAAATCTAACACGGATAAAGGAATTTCGTGTAATTGTTTTGCTATTTTATCTTGAAATCTATTCGTTGCCATTTTATTCTCCTCCTTCGTACAAACTTCTCGTGTACTTTGGTATTTATTTACAAGGATATTTATCTAACTTTCATTAAACTGTGCAGTTATTTTATACAGTATACAGGAATTATAGTGAATAATCATAGAATGTACAAGTTTTTGAACTTACATAAGTTTTTATGAAATCATGCTTTTAACATTTATGAATGGCAACAAAAAGTAAATTTGGAAAAAGAAAAAAAATTTGTAAATATATGTATAGAATAATTTTACTGAATCATACTATCTTTAATCTGATAAAACATCAGAGCATCCAAAAAACAAAGGAGTCGACAACATGGCAAACAGAAGATCATCAAATCAATATGTTTCACCAAACGCTTCATCAGCAATTGATCAAATGAAGTACGAAATAGCTTCTGAATTTGGAGTGCAATTAGGTCCGGATACAACATCTCGTGCTAATGGATCAGTTGGTGGAGAGATTACAAAGCGTTTAGTTCAAATGGCTGAGCAAAGCTTAGGCGGATATGCTCGATAAATAGAAAAAAGATGGAGACAATTCTCCATCTTTTTTATTTTTGGATTTTTGGCTCTGTTAAGAAAGTATGTTGATTTCCGTTTCAGGATGCTCGCTTTCCATGGGGCGAGAGCTGAGCCTCCTCGGCAAGCCTGCGGGGTCTCACTCTTCCCGCTACTCCCATAGGAGTCTCGCACCTTCCACTCCAATTAATCTCTTTAAATACTCTATACTTAAAATATTCTATACTTAAAATTCTATAAGATCTCTTTCGAAAATGTCTTTTGTAAAATATCAACAATTATCATTAACAGAGCCTTTTTTAGCCTTATTTTTTAAGCCCTTTTAAACAGTACAAAAGTTATTTTTATTATAAAATTTACCGAAAACGACTATTTACTTGCAAGGCATTATGAAACAAGAGATAATAATGTCACTGGTAGGTGATTAAATTGTCAAATTGTAAAAACTCAGTTACTCCGAAATGGTTCGGATTTGCGATACAAGCATTGGTATTACTAGCTACAACTGATGGTGTCACTCCAAGTAAAGCAATTGCTAAACATATTCGTTCTGGTGTTTCATTTATGAGAAGAATTATGGCTCCTTTAGTAAAAGATAAAATTGTAGAAGCTAGAGAAGGTAGAGATGGTGGCTATCTCCTTGCGAGAGCACCAGAAGATATCACTCTTAAAGAAGTATATCTCGCATTGCAAATGACTGAACCATTATCAACAGCGTTAATCGAATCAACTTCAGATTGTTCAAGTGGACGAGTAATGAATAATGTATTTTCTGATTTTGCTATTGAGGCAGAGGATCATATGCTTAGTTTCTTATGTAGTTACACTTTAGCAGACTTTGTAAAACGAGCTAATCATAAAAGTTTAGAATCAATATAAAAATATCGTACAAATTCATGTACGGTATTTTTTTATTGAGGAGATTGAAATGAAAAGAGCTTAGAAAAATAAAGGCGAGTATTCACCTATCGAAGAATATATATAAAAACTACATTCAAACGAAGAATATATATAAAAACTACATTCAAAAATGTACTTGAAATAAGAACAGTTATCAGTTATACTGTCCTTAAGTTAAGCACAC
>Ga0102589_1003862_pt1 | contig 14849 bp, 8 predicted proteins | sample AraplaMF_Col_mLB_FD_76858 | JGI IMG/M metagenome (GOLD analysis project Ga0102589, IMG submission 76858) | Arabidopsis root microbial communities from the University of North Carolina, USA - plate scrape MF_Col_mLB | ecosystem: Host-associated > Plants > Roots > Endosphere | place: USA... | reverse complement strand
CTATAGCACTTTAAAGTACGTACTTTTTATCATGTTGAATATGTTCCATAATAGCATACGTAAGAGGGAAATGAGTAGTACGGTACTAAAAAGTGCCTATGTTACTTTTTGGTACCTATCGTACTTTAAAGTGCGTTCTTCAAAAAAAGAGTGAAGCCATTCATAATAGCATATATCAGCAGTAACATTATCTTTGTAGAAGAAAAAAGGCCTTTTTTCATACTATTATGATTGGATTTCTCGCATTAAGGAGGAGTTCAATTGAATTCATATACAATATCTTCTTCGGCAGTACAGAAGAATCGGAGAAGTATGTTTGCTTTATTGGCACTAGCAATTAGTGCGTTTGGAATTGGTACCACCGAATTTATTAGTGTCGGTTTATTACCATCTATTTCAGAGGATTTACATGTTTCCGTTACAACAGCGGGCTTAACCGTTTCTTTATATGCGTTAGGAGTAGCGTTTGGTGCCCCAGTATTAACGTCATTAACAGCTAGTATGTCGCGAAAGACGTTATTAATGTGGATTATGATTATTTTCATTGTTGGTAATGGAATTGCGGCAGTGGCAACAAGTTTTACAGTGTTACTTATCGCGAGGGTTGTATCTGCTTTTGCACACGGCGTTTTTATGTCGATAGGATCCACAATTGCGGCTGCGCTTGTACCAGAGAATAAACGTGCGAGTGCAATTGCATTTATGTTTACTGGATTAACTGTTGCGACCATTACAGGCGTACCAATTGGAACATTTATAGGTCAACAATTTGGCTGGAGAGCATCGTTTATGATAATTGTGGTAATTGGAATCGTTGCCTTAATTGCCAATAGTATGCTGATTCCGTCTAACTTGAAAAAAGGTACGTCCGTATCATTTCGTGATCAATTCAAACTGATTACGAACGGAAGGTTATTACTTGTTTTCATCATTACTGCATTAGGATACGGTGGGACATTTGTAACGTTTACGTATTTATCTCCGTTACTACAAGAAGTAACAGGGTTTAAAGCAAGTACTGTTACAATCATTTTGTTAGTGTACGGAATTGCAATTGCGATTGGGAATATGGTCGGCGGAAAATTATCAAATCATAATCCGATTCGAGCGTTATTTTACATGTTCTTTATTCAGGCAATTGTATTATTTGTTTTAACATTTACAGCACCATTTAAAGTCGCTGGGTTAATCACAATTATTTTCATGGGACTATTCGCATTTATGAATGTTCCAGGGCTGCAAGTATATGTCGTTATTTTGGCTGAGCGCTTTGTGCCTAGCGCTGTCGATGTTGCATCAGCAATGAATATTGCAGCATTCAACGCAGGAATCGCTCTTGGTGCTTATTTAGGCGGTGTTGTAACGAACTCGTTAGGGTTAATTCATACGGCGTGGGTAGGCGGCGTTATGGTAGTAGGTGCTGTTATTTTAACAGCATGGAGTATGGCATTAGAAAAAAGAGATCAAGCAAAATAAAGGAGAGAAAATATAATGAAAAATTTACAAAGTACAATAACATTGCATAACGGTGTAGAAATGCCTTGGTTCGGTTTAGGTGTATTTAAAGTAGAAGATGGACCAGAACTGGTAGAGGTTGTAAAGTCGGCGATCAAAGCAGGATATCGCAGTATTGATACAGCCGCGATTTATGGAAACGAAAAAGCGGTTGGAGAAGGAATCCGCGCTGGTATAAAAGAAGCGGGCATTTCTCGAGAAGATTTATTCATCACTTCAAAAGTGTGGAATGCAGATCAAGGATATGAAACGACACTTGCTGCATATGAAGAGAGCTTAAAAAAATTAGAGCTAGATTATTTAGATTTATATCTTGTTCATTGGCCTGTAGAAGGGAAATACAAAGATACGTGGAGAGCGTTAGAAACACTTTATAAAGAAGAACGAGTACGTGCAATTGGCGTAAGTAACTTCCAAATTCATCACTTACAAGATGTAATGAAAGATGCGGAAATTAAGCCAATGATTAACCAGGTAGAATACCACCCTCGTTTAACGCAAAAAGAATTACAAGCTTTCTGTAAAGAACAAGGTATTCAAATGGAAGCATGGTCACCACTTATGCAAGGTCAATTATTAGATAACGAAACATTACAAGAAATTGCTGAGAAACATGGTAAAACAACAGCACAAGTTATTTTACGTTGGGATCTTCAAAATGGAGTAATCACAATTCCAAAATCAACGAAAGAACACCGCATTATTGCAAACGCTGATGTATTTAATTTTGAATTAACGAAAGAAGATATGGAAAAGATCGATGCGTTAAATCAAAATCACCGCGTTGGTCCAGATCCTGATAACTTTGATTTCTAAGATTCAAGTAAGAAAGAAAAAAGGGTGCTTTTATGCACTCTTTTTTTGTGTATAAAAATATTTTCTAAATAAATACTACTTAGTATTAAGTTTGTTATAAGGGGCTGTAAACATGAATATAAAGCAATCGTTCAAACTTTTAGCTATGCTTTTAAGTGTTTTATTTGTGTTATTCCCACTTCAAAAAGCATTTGCAGAAGTTATGGATCATACAAAGTATCAAATGGATTGGAGTTATAGTAAGTCAAAGAAGAAGCCAATTCGAACAGAACTTATTAAAACGGCAGATGGCAAAATTGCTTTTTGCTTAAATGTAGATTTGAAATCTCCGAGCGGTCAAGATTTACCGGAAATGGGGAAAGTGGATATTAACGTGTACCGCGTACTATTGAATGGATATCCACAAAAGAGTCCACAAGAATTAGGTGTTTCTGATTGGAGAGAAGCGCATTACGCAACGCAGCTTGCAGTATGGAATGCGTTAAAACAAATCGATATTAATGATTTAGATTTCCGTAATAAAAATGTAGAAAAGGTAACGAAAGATATCGTTGCAAAAGCAAACGCTAGTGAAGAGTTACAAGAAATTACGATGAGTGTAACGCCTACAGAAGAACAAGAAGCGGTATTAAAAGATGAGTTTTTTGAAACAGGTTTATACACAGTACAAACTAACGCGAAAAGTGGAACGTATAAAGTACAGGCAACAGGTGCACCGCAGGGCGCGAAGTTCGTAAATGAAAAAGGTGAGGCGAAAACAGAATTTAATGTGGGAGAGAAATTCCGCATTTTAATTCCGAAACAAACACCGGCTGGTGGATTTAGTTTCAAAGTAATAGGGAATTTAACGAAGTTACAAGGGATTGCACATAAGGGCACACCGACAATTCAAAATGCAGTAGTATTACTTGAGCGTAGTGAAGAAAAAACAAGTCCAGAGTTAGCGGTAAGTTGGAAAAAAGCAAATGGTCATGATAATAAACCAAATAAACCCTATACACCAAATGAACCACATAAACCGAATCAATATAACAGATGATGAAAAAAGCGTTGGCATTTGCCAATGCTTTTTTATTGGTTTAAATTTTGCCACGAAAAATTTCTATAGCACCTTTTCTTTAGAAGTACGAAAAGGGTTAGAATTCGTTTGTTTTGGCTTCATTACACCACCGTAAGGTATAATGAAAATGAGAAATTAGAAAGAGAGAAGGAATTATGACTCTTCATATTTGTAAAGTAACGGATGAAAATTGAAATGAAATTGCCAATTTAAAAGTAACGGGAGAACAGCTTGCATGTATTGAAAGTACGGTTTCAGAGTGTTTAGTCGATGCTGATACAAAATATAAAGGTGAGGCTGCTTCAGTAGGTTTTTATGACGGTGATATGCCAATCGGATACGCGATGTATGGTTGGTTTGAAGAAAAAGAGAAGGCTGTATATTTAAATCAATTTATGATTGATAGTAATTGCCAAGGTAAAGGGTATGCGAAAACATTATTGCGTTTGCTAATAGATTATTTACAAAAAGAATATGATAGAAAAGTTATATATTTAAGCATACATCCAGAGAATAAACTTGCCCAAAAATTAAATGAATCCATTGGGTTTCATTTAACTGGTGAAATTGAAGGTGAATGGATAAATGGAAAAGGATTTATAATGAAACGTATACTGAACTAAAATAAAAACCTGTTAAAAAAGAGTAGTATCTTTTTTGACAGGTTTTTATTTTAAAATAATATTAAATTCCATTAATCGTAACGTTAAGATTAATGGATTAAATTCACTGAATTGTAACATTATTCTGATTGGGAGTGCTATCAAACAAAGTGTAAAGCGTGTACAATTCAGTTGGAAAAACTGCCTATAGATGGTCATATATGAAGAAAATGTAAGATTCTATTACTATTTTTAGATGTATAGATGACAATACTAAATTATATTTTTTATTATTCTCTTTTTATGTACGAAGAGAACTCATCACAAATAGAGAGAAGTGAGGAGGGCATATTACATAAAAATTTTACAATGTAAGAAAGCGAATATATTTAGAGAAATGCGGTAGTAATTGATATAGGTGTGCGAGGTGTTAGTCTATTCGTTAAATGTTTTTATGAAAATAATAGGATTTTTCATTAAATGAATGTATAGGATGGTTTGTTTAAAAACAGGACAGGGGACACAGATTATGTCGAAGAAAAAGACGAGTAGGGTATTAGTAGCTGGTGTTTGTTTAGCTACGTTATTAACGCCATATGGACTTGAATTACCTAAGGTGTATGCAGAGATGACGATTGAAGATAAGGAGAAACAGCAAGAAGAGCGAGTGTATCAATTACTGCCAAAAGGTGATGTAGAAGGGATGCGTGAGTTGCATCAGCGTCGAATGAGTTTTTCTCCTTATGAACCAACGGGCATTTATGTAAAGCCAGGTGAAGAAGTAGTTATTCAAGTAGAAGGGAATCAACAGATTAGAGCCTATATTGGCACATATTCTTATGAAAAAGAAGAACCTAAACAATTCAATTTAAATCCTGGTGAGAATAAAATTTCTTCTTCAAATGGGGGACTATTATACTTTTATAATTATCACAACACAGGAGAAGTAGTCGCTAAAGTGAAAAAAGGTGGTACAACAAATCCTTTATTTATTTTAGGAAAGCATACGACAAAAGATTGGAAACGTATGTTGGCAGAGAATCCTGATCCATATGCAATAGAAATGAAGGGAGAAAATAGTTTATTAACTATGCATCCTGAGACTGTAGCGGAGCATTTAAAACAAGAAGATCCAGCTGCGTTATTAAAGAAACACGATGAAATAATTAATATAGAACATAAGATATCAGGTTTATCAAAAGGTGGTGTGGGTGTTGCGAATCAAGGTAAACATTCCATTCATTTTGTTGAAGACTGGTATACGGACAATTATATGTATGCGACTTATTATCGAACAGCTTATAGTAAAGGGAATTTAGGGCCAGTACTAAATCTAGAAGAGTTAACTAATGATGGATGGGGGCCTTGGCATGAAGTGGGACATCAACATCAACAGAATACTTGGTTATGGGATGGACTTGGAGAAGTAACCGTTAATATTTATTCTTTGGCAGTTCAAACTACATTCGGGCATAAAACAAGGTTAGAGCAAGAGGGGCGCTATGAAGCTGCATTTGCTTATTTAGGTAAACCAGATGCACAAGAAAAGATGGATGTATTTGAGAAATTAGTTATGTTTTGGCAGTTACATTTAGCTTATGGGGAACAATTCTATCCGAATTTACATCAAATGTATCGTTTGTTACATGACACAGAACTGCCTAAATCTGATGAAGAGAAAAAGCAGATGTTTATTTATATGACGTCAAAAGTGGCAGGACAAAATTTAATTCCTTTCTTTGATAAATGGGGATTATTTGCAAATGATGCTACGAGAGAAAAGATTGAAAAATTAAATTTACCAAAATTAGAAAAAGAAATATGGTTATCTACAGATAGCAATCCAATTCGTGAAAAACAAACTGAGTTATATGAAGTTCCATATGGCGAGCCAAATAATGAAAAAATACAAAATGTAGTAATCGGTACTACACATGATGAGAAAAAAGCAAAGGAACTTGTACAGAATTTAGGAGAAGGTGTAAAGACAACAGGTGTGATTATGCAAGATAAGCCTGAAGTTGGAGAAAAAACTTTAAAAGTAGAAATTGTAGATGGAAAAGGAAATAAGAATTTCATTCCAGTTGTAGTGAATGTTGGATATGGGGATAGCCTACTTGTATATGGATTGAAATATACCGGGGAGGGAGACTTGAAGTCAACCGTAACTCTACACCATGGTACAAAAAAATTTAGTGCAACAGATACAAAAAATTTAATTCACGATTATTTTCAAGATGAGAAGTATTTTGAATTTACACTGTACGATAAAGAGGGAAAAAAGAAGAAAAATATAGCGGTAAAAGGGTTGGAGAATACAGAAGCTTTTGCCAAGGAAGTAAATGGATTAGCATTTGAATATGGAGATGTGGTGAAAGTATATCATGCAGAATCTTCACGCTTACATTGGTATCAAAAGGGTTTATATGTGGGAGAAGGAAAAAATAAAGAAATAAAAGAATTATTCTTCAAAATTACTGAAAATGGATTTGAGAGATTAAAAACATTGCAAGAAGTAACAGCAAAGCCACAAACAGTAGTAGTCGGAACAGAAGTAGAAAAGCTAGAAGCGAAAAACTTTGTTGAAGTGAAAGACGGAGAGGTAATTGGCTTTGTAGAAAAGCCAACTACAACGAAAATCGGAAAACAAACAGCCAAAGTAGAAACGAAAGATCGTTTTGGAAATAACCAAGTAACAGAAGTACCATTAGAAGTGGTTTATGGAGATAGCATTGCATATGCAGGATATAACAATGATATTGCTTCAGTGGTAACGTTAAAGCATGATGAGAAGAAATTCCATGTGACTGATATGAATAGCCAGATTCATAAGTATTTTAATAAAGAGCTATACATGGGAATCACGTTATATGATGGAGAAGGAAAAGAGAAAAAACGTGTAACAGCAGAAGGACAAGAAACTTCAAAAAACTTTGCAGAACAAGTGAATGGTACGCAGTTTGAGTATGGAGATGTAGTGAAAGTATTCCATGCAGAACCAGATCGTTTGAAATGGTATCAAAATAATACTCTTACTGGTCAAGGTAAGAAAAAAGGAACAAAAGAACTATTCTTCAAAGTGACAGAAAAAGGTTTCGAGAAAATGGATATGTTGCAAGAAGTAACAGCAGTACCACAAAAAGTAGTTATTGGAACTGACGTTGAAAAATTAGAAGCAAAAGATTTTGTTCAAGTGAAAGATGGAGAAGTAATTGGATTTGTAGAAAAACCAATTACGACAAAAATCGGTGAACAAAAAGTAAAAGTGGAAACGAAAGATCGCTTTGGTAATAAAAAGGTGACAGAAGTTCCATTAGAAGTGATTTACGGTGATAGTATTATGTTCTTCGGTACAAGTTATGGAGGAACAAATATTAAATCGGTTGTCACGTTAAATCATGAAGAAAAGAAATTCAGTACAACAGATTCAGAAGGTCCAATGCATACTTCATTTGCAGATGAGAAGTATATGGCGATGACTGTATACGATAAAGATGGAAAAGAGAAGAAAACTCTATCAGTAAAAGCATCTGAAAATACAAAAGGATTTGCGGAACAATTCAACGAAATGACGTTTGAATATGGAGATATAGTAAAAGTATATCAAAAAGAGTTTGATAGATTTAAAGTATATAAAAAGAATGAACTAGTGGATACACAGTATGGTGTTCATGAAGTGATCTTTAAAGTGACAGAGCAAGGTTTCGAGAGAATGGAAGCTCAACAAGAAGTAACGGTAGTACCGCAAAAAGTAGTAATTGGGACAGAAGTTGAAAAATTAAATGCAAAAGATTTTGTTCAAGTAAAAGGTGGAGAAGTAATTGGATTTGTAGAAAAACCAATTACGACAAAAATCGGTGAACAAAAAGTAAAAGTGGAAACGAAAGATAGCTTTGGAAATAAGCAAGTGACGGAAGTTCTCCTGGAAGTAACATATGGAGATAGCTTACTTGTATATGGGTTAAGCTATGGTGGTGACGATATGAAATCAATTGTAACGTTACATCATGATGCGAAAAAAATGAGTGCGACGGATACGAGTAATTTGATTCATGATTATTTTGGAGATGAGAAGTATTTTGCATTCACTCTGTACAACAGAGAGGGAAAAGAGAAGAAAAATATAGAGATAAAAGGGCTGGAGAGTACAGAAGCTTTTGCTAAGGAAATAAACGGACTAGCGTTTGAATATGGAGATGTGGTGAAAGTGTATCATGCTGAATCTTCACGCTTACACTGGTACAAAAAAGGTGTATATGCGGGAGAAGGAAAGAATAAAGAGATAAAGGAACTAGTCTTCAAAATTACTGAAAACGGCTTTGAAAGAATGGAAGCTAAGCAAGAAGTAACAACTGTACCGCAAAAAGTAGTAATCGGAACAAACGCTGATAAATTAGATGCAAAAAACTTTGTTCAAGTAAAAGATGGAGAAGTAATTGGTTTTGTAGAAAAACTGGATACAACAAAAATTGGTGAACAAAAAGCAAAAGTAGAAACGAAAGATAGCTTTGGGAATAAGAAAGTGACAGAAGTATCTGTGGAAGTTACATATGGAGATAGCATAGTATATCAAGGTGTTTCGAATGTAACACGTTCAATTGTTACGTTAAACCACGCTGAAAAGAAATTACATGCAACATTTACAAATGAGGAGATTCATTATCGCTTTGTAAATGAGCAGTATATAGGCCTTACGATTTATGATCAAAATGGAAATGAGAAAAAGCATGTAACGGCAGAAGGACAAGAGACTTCAAAGAATTTTGCTGGGCAATTAAATGGAACGGCATTTGAGTATGGAGATGTGTTGAAAGTATATCATGCGGAACCGAGTCGTTTGAATTGGTACAAAAAGAATGAGTTAGTTAAAAAAGAGGATGCGATGAAGGGGCAAGAAATATCCTTTAAGATTACTCAAAATGGATTAGAGCAAGTGCAATAATAAGAAAAAGCTCGTAAAACATAATGTTTTACGAGCTTTTTTTATTATTCAGCTTCAGAAACTACTGTGAAGCGTTCGTTTACGTGTTTTGGGTTTTCGATTTCATCAAGTGCTGCAACTGCGAAGTCTTCGTAACTTACGTAGCTATCACCTTTTGCGTTCACAAGAAGATTGTCTTTGCCAGCTTTGTAAGAACCAGTACGTTTTCCTAATGCAAATAGTGCAGAAGGGCTGATGAATGTCCAAGTAATATCGTTTGTTTGTTGTAAGATTTCTAAGTTTTTACCTTGGTTTTGAGCTGTTGCAAGGTATTCGCCTGGGAAACCTGGTGTCTCAAATACACGTGTTGTTTTCTCTTCGTCTACAAATAAGCTTCCAGCGCCACCAACTACAAGTAATTTTGTATTAGGTGTACCTTTCATAGCTTCAATTAGTACGTTTCCTGCATCTACGTGAAGGTGTTCTTGTCCTGCTGGAGCGCCAAATGCATTTACAACTACGTCGAATGCTTGTAGGTCGTTAGATGTAAGAGAAAATACGTCTTTTTCTAAAACTTTTACGTTTTCTTCTGTAATTTTTGCGGCGTTTCTTACGATTGCAGTTACTTCATGTCCACGATCTAATGCTTCTTTTAAAATACGACTTCCTGCTTTACCAGTTGCTCCGATAATTCCGATTTTCATAATAAATCCCTCCAAAGTGTTTTGTTAAATTGTATATCTGAAAGTGAATGAATGTATTGTAATTAAGTTTGTTACAACCTGTTGTAATCATTATAGTTACAGGTTGGTGTTTTTGTCAATGGGGTAGTTTGTAGATTTATTTTTTGTTTTAGTATGCACAGTTAGAGGGAGGAGAGTCATAAAGATATTGTTACTTCGCGCTTGGCTAATATTTGGAAATTGCAAATTGTCGAAAAATGTTGATTTTTGAATGTTTTTTAAATATAATTCGTTTTATGGAGAAAAGGAGGGGTTAATTGTATGAATATTTTGGAACAATTCGTTTCATCAACGAATACGATTCTTTGGTCATATATTCTTATTGCAATGTTAATTGGTTTAGGGCTTTATTTTTCTATTAAATTAAAATTCGTACAACTTACTCATTTAGGGGAAATGATTCGTTTAATGAGTGATGGACTAACTGGCAAGACACGTAAAAAGGGCAGCGTATCATCGTTCCAAGCATTTTGTATGAGTTCTGCAGCTCGTATTGGTATCGGGAACTTAGCTGGTGTAGCGTTAGCTATTTCTATGGGAGGACCTGGAGCTGTATTTTGGATGTGGGTTATTGCGATTATCGGTGCGTCTTCAAGTTTCGTAGAAAGTACGCTTGCGCAAATTTATAAAATAAAAGATGGCAGTGGCTTCCGCGGTGGTCCTGCTTATTATATGGAAAAAGGTTTAAATAAACGTTGGATGGGGATTTGGTTCTCTGTTCTGATTACAATTAGTTACGGTTTAATTTTCAACTCAGTACAAGCAAATACAGTAACATTAGCGTTTGAAAATGCATTTGGCTTAGAGCGTTATATTGTTGGTATTGTATTAGCTGCATTAGTTGGGGTTATTATTTTTGGTGGTGTAAAAAGTATTGCACGTATGTCGGAAATGATTGTTCCGCCAATGGCGCTTATTTATATTGCAGTAGCTATTTTTGTTGTCATTAAAAACTTCTATTTAATACCAGATGTGTTTACGGAAATCTTTAAAGGTGCATTCGGTTTAGATTCAGCTGTAGGTGGCGGTATCGGTGCTGCGATGAAATATGGTATTCAGCGCGGATTATTTGCGAACGAAGCAGGTATGGGTAGTGCGCCGAACGCGGCAGCAACAGCTGATGTAACGCATCCAGCAAAACAAGGTTTTATTCAAACAATTGGCGTATTAGTAGATACATTCTTAGTATGTACATCAACAGCATTTATCGTACTATGTTCTGGTGCATATAAAGCAACGAATTTAGAAGGTATTGAACTAACACAAAATGCATTAAGTTCACAAATTGGCCCGTGGGCAAGTAGCTTCTTAGCGATTATTATTTTCTTATTTGCTTTCAGTTCGCTTCTAGGAAACTACTATTATGGTGAAACGAATATTGAATTCATTAAACAAAGTAAAACGTGGTTAACAATTTACCGTATTGCGGTAGTTGGAATGGTATTATTCGGTTCTGTAGCAACGCTTCAAGTTGTATGGAATATGGCAGATTTATTTATGGGTCTAATGGTAATTACAAACTTAATTGCGATTACACTTCTTGGACGATTTGCATATGCTGCATTGGCAGACTATGTAAGGCAAAAGAAACAAGGAAAAGATCCAGTCTTCAGTGCAGATTCTATTCCTGGTTTAACGAACACTGAGTGTTGGGATAAGTCAGCGGTAACCAATAAAGAAAAAGCAGTATAATGAAAAGGCGAGCATCGAGATGAATTCGGTGCTCGTTTTTTTATTGTAGTAAATGATGAAAAGAGTGAGAGGTAATTATTAATATAATTTTTGTTTGTTCATTTCTCATGTTATTTGTAGGGGACCTTCTGTCTTAATGCTATGACTGGTCGCATAGGATGAGTGATTTAGTATTGGATAAATGCGCGTATTGGTTATAGTTTTACGTAAAAAAACACATATGTTAAATAAGTTAACTCGCTCATGTTAGAAAACCTAACATAAAGTTCTTGATTACTAAGAGTTTTTAGAATATAATTTTCTTATTGTTAGGAAGAGGGGGCAATGCAATTATGGATTTTTTAGCTAAGGTAATTGGGGATATAAATAATGTCCTTTGGTCATATATCATTATTGCGATGTTAATTGGGTTAGGACTTTACTTTTCGTTTCGTGTGAAATTTGTCCAAGTTCGTTACTTCGGTGAAATGATTCGATTGCTTGGGGATGGGGCAAGTTCGAAAACGAGGAAAGCGCAAAAGGAGAAGAGCGGTGTATCATCGTTCCAGGCTTTTTGTATGAGTACAGCTTCTCGTGTAGGTACTGGTAACTTAGCTGGTGTAGCTATCGCAATCTCAGCAGGTGGACCAGGAGCAGTATTTTGGATGTGGTTAATCGCGGTAATTGGGGGTGCTTCTGCATTTGTAGAGAGCACATTAGCGCAAATTTATAAAGTAAAAGATGGAAATACGTTCCATGGTGGCCCAGCATATTATATGGAAAAAGGATTAAATAAGCGCTGGCTTGGAGCTATTTTCTCTGTATTAATAACAGTAAGTTTCGGATTAATTTTTAACGCTGTACAGTCTAATACTGTAGCGGCTGCTTTTGATGGGGCATTCAAAACAGACAGTAGATTAGTAGGTCTTGTAATGGCTGGTTTACTAGCAGTTATTATCTTCGGCGGAGTAAAACGAATTGCACGCGCGGTTGAAATGATTGTTCCAGTAATGGCAATTATTTATGTAGCAGTGGCATTATTCGTTGTTGTAACAAACATTACGGCAATTCCATATGTATTTAAAGAAATTTTCTTACATGCTTTCGGAATTAAAGAAGTAGTAGGTGGAGGATTAGGAGCTGCGATTTTATTAGGGGTAAAACGCGGATTATTCTCAAATGAAGCAGGTATGGGTAGTGCGCCGAATGCAGCTGCGACTGCAAACGTAACGCATCCAGTTAAACAAGGTTTCATTCAAACTTTAGGGGTATTTACAGATACATTATTAATTTGTAGTTGTACAGCATTTATCATTCTTTTATCAGATGTGCATAATGCAGCTGATCTAAATGGTATTCAATTAACGCAGCAAGCATTAAGTCAACATATCGGTCCATGGGCATCTATATTTGTAGCAGTGGCAATCTTCTTGTTTGCATTCAGTTCATTAGTAGGTAACTACTACTATGGTGAAACGAATATTGAATTCTTAAATGGAAGTAAAGTGCTATTAAATGCATACCGCATTGCTGTACTTGGTATGGTTATGTTAGGGTCTGTCGCAACAATTCAAATCGTTTGGGATTTAGCAGATTTATTCATGGGAATTATGGCTGTTATTAACTTAGTGGCAATCGTATTCCTTTCTAAATATGCTTTCGCAGCGTTATCAGATTATATTAAGCAGAAGAAACAAGGAAAAGATCCGGTCTTCTACGCAAATTCAATTCCAGGTCTGAAAAATACAGAGTGCTGGGAAGAGCAAGTAGCAGATAAAGAAAAAGCGGTATAATGAGGTGGGCATCAAGTGAAACTTGATGCCCATTTTTTTGTTTTATCTAGCTATTTGTTAGAAGTAAAAGACGAACATTAATGGGTGTTTCGTAATAAAATGTAATTTTTTAAAGAAAAGTGCGGATATGAGTTGTGATTTATGTTAGAATGGAAAATACCTTTGAAACAAGAGGTTTTATGATTTTTTCTATCCAATTGAAGATTTTGGAGGAGAAATGGAAAGTTCGGATTATTTCTTGTTTTGAGTGGTCAGACGTTCAACGTTAATGAAGAGTTAAATGGAGGATTTTATTAATGAAGTTTGTTATGTTTCTTGTAGGATTGCTCGTTGTATTCGTACTCGGTTTTCTTATAAGCTCCGATCGAAAGAAGATTAAGTATAAACCAATCGCAATCATGCTTGTTATTCAGCTAACGTTAAGTTATTTCTTATTAAATACGCAAGTTGGTTATATTTTAGTAAAAGGAATTTCAGATGGATTTGGCGCGCTTCTTGGATATGCGGAAGCTGGAATCGTTTTCGTATTTGGCGGTCTTGTTAATAAAGGAGAGGTTTCATTCTTCTTAACGGCACTATTACCAATCGTATTCTTTGCCGTTTTAATCGGAATTCTGCAGCACTTTAAAATTTTACCGATAATTATTCGTGCTATTGGTACGTTGTTAAGTAAAGTAAATGGTCTAGGAAAACTAGAATCATATAACGCAGTAGCAGCTGCCATTGTTGGGCAAGCGGAAGTATTTATTACAGTAAAAGATCAATTAAGTAAAATCCCAAAACATCGCTTATATACATTATGTGCATCTTCCATGTCGACAGTATCAATGTCAATCGTAGGTTCTTATATGAAAATGATCGAACCGAAATATGTAGTAACAGCACTTGTATTAAATTTATTTAGTGGTTTCATTATTATTCATATTATTAACCCGTACGATATTACAGAAGAAGAAGATACACTGAAATTAGAAAATAAGAAAAAACAGTCATTCTTTGAAATGCTAAGTGAATATATTATGCTTGGTTTCACGATTGCAATCACAGTAGCGGCAATGTTACTTGGTTTCGTAGCATTAATTACAGCAATCAATAGCTTGTTTGATTCCGTGTTCGGTATTACATTCCAAGCTATTTTAGGATACATTTTCTCACCATTAGCATTCGTAATGGGTATCCCGCAAGCAGAGATGGTAACAGCGGGACAAATCATGGCAACAAAATTAGTATCAAACGAGTTTGTTGCGATGCTTGATCTTGGAAAAGTAGCTGGTGATTTATCAGCTCGTACAGTTGGTATTCTTTCTGTATTCCTTGTATCATTTGCGAACTTCTCATCAATCGGAATTATCGCAGGTGCAACGAAAGGTATCGATGAAAACCAATCAAATGTTGTATCATCATTCGGTCTACGCCTTGTGTACGGTGCGACATTAGTAAGTATTCTATCAGCGATTATCGTTGGTGTTATGTTATAAAAAAGATGGTCCTAGCTTATAGCTAGGGCTGTTTTTTATGGTAAATTTGCATGAAAAAACCAATTATTTAGGAATATATTAACATATAAAAATCTTTTAAAATTTATATTGCATTTCGATTAGATAACGCTTACAATTTGATTTGTAGGTGGTATCAATTTCAGGCTTTCAAGTATGGTAGGAGAGAAGAGGCTACCTTTAATAAATTGCAATTTATGTAAACGCTTACTGATTTTAGATAACAGTTGAA
>Ga0102589_1003861_pt1 | contig 14849 bp, 14 predicted proteins | sample AraplaMF_Col_mLB_FD_76858 | JGI IMG/M metagenome (GOLD analysis project Ga0102589, IMG submission 76858) | Arabidopsis root microbial communities from the University of North Carolina, USA - plate scrape MF_Col_mLB | ecosystem: Host-associated > Plants > Roots > Endosphere | place: USA... | reverse complement strand
TGGGAATGCGTTCGGCGAACAGCTTGCTCGCGGTGCCCGCGATACGTCGTTCGGTTTTCTGGCTCCAGCGCGGGTGGTCGACGTTCGGATTGACGTTGGAAAAGAACCCGTACTCGCTTGGCTGCGCCTGATGCCACGCCGTTTCGGGCATCGTCTCGACGAAGTCGATGGCGACGATCGACTTGATGCTCTTGAAGCCGTACTTCCACGGCACGACCAGCCGCAGTGGCGCGCCGTTCTGCTGCAGCAGCGGCTTGCCGTACAGGCCGGTCGCCAGCAGCGTCAGCGGATGCATGGCCTCGTCGATGCGCAGGCCTTCCCGGTAGGGCCAGTCCAGCGACGGCCAGGCCACGCCCGGCGTCTGTTTCGGGTCGGCGATCGTGGTGAAGGCCACGTACTTTGCCTGCGAGGTCGGTTCGAACCGCTTGAGCACGCCCGCCAGCGGCACGCCCAGCCACGGAATCACCATCGACCAGCCTTCCACGCAGCGCAGCCGGTACACGCGCTCCTCGGGCTTGAAGCCCTTGAGCAACTCCTCCATCGATACCTTGCCGGGTTTGGCGCAATGCCCGCCGACGGCCACCGTCCACGGGCTCGTGCGCAGCGTGCGCCTGGCCTTCGACGGATCGGCCTTGCCGGTGCCGAACTCGTAGAAGTTGTTGTAGGTGGTGACGTCCTCCAAGCGCGTGAGCGCCTCGTCGGTGCGGAAACCCGAACGCGCCTGTGCCGGCGTGATCGCCACCTTCGGCGGGGCGGGCGGCTCGGCCTGGCTGCAGCCGGCCAGCGCCATCGCCGGTGCAACCGACATCGCGGCGAGCAGGCGACGGCGTTCGCGGTAGACCGATTCGTCGGTGATTTCGGCCGCGGGAATCTTCAATGCATCGCGCAGTGACATGTCGGGTCCGGTTTTCGCGTTGTGAGATCGCGGGGGAGGGCGCGCGTGATCGCCAATGCGGGCCCGGTCTCACTATAGAGGGGCACAACGTGCAAAAAGTTGCCGGGGAAACCATGAATCCGCAGGCTGTTGCAGTGCGGCATACTTGGCCGCTCACCCGTTTTCATCCGCCCTTCGCCTTGCTGACCGGAGATTCCATGTCCCGCGCCTTCAACTTCGCCGCTGGTCCCGCAACCCTGCCGGAGGCGGTGCTGCGCCAGGCGCAGGAGGAAATGCTGGAATGGAACGGCGTGGGCGCCTCGATCGTGGAAATCAGCCACCGCGGCGCGGAATTCATGGAAGTGGCGCGACAGGCCGAGGCCGACCTGCGCACGCTGATGTCGATTCCCGACGATTACGCCGTGCTGTTCCTCGCTGGCGGCGCGACGCTGCAACAGGCGCTGATCCCGCTGAACTTCGCCGAACCCGGCCAGGCCGCCGACTACGTGGTGACCGGCCACTGGGGCAAGACGGCGATCAAGCAGGCGCGCACGTACGTCGATGCGCGCATCGCCGCCGATGGCGAATCGACCGGTTTCCACGACATCCCGCCGCGTGGCGACTGGCGCCTCACGCCCGGCGCGGCCTACGTGCACTACACCGCGAACGAAACCATCCACGGCGTGGAGTTCCGCGACATTCCCGACGTGGGCGATGCGCCGCTGATCGCCGACTTCAGCTCGTCGATCGCCGCCGAGCCGCTGGACGTGTCGCGTTTCGGCGTGATCTACGGCGGCGCGCAGAAGAACCTCGGTCCGGTCGGCGTGACGGTGGTGATCATCCGCCGCGACCTGCTCGAGCGCGCCGGCCAGCCGCGCGCGGACATCTTCAACTACCGTTCGCACGCGGCCGGCGATTCGATGCTCAACACGCCGCCGACATGGAACTGGTATCTCGCCGGCCTGGTGTTCAAGTGGATGATCGCGCAGGGCGGCGTGGAGGAATTCGCGCGCCGCAACGCGCGCAAGTCGGCGCTGCTGTACGACGCGATCGACGGCTCCGGCGGTTTCTATCGAAACGAGGTCGCGCCCGCCGCGCGTTCGCGCATGAACGTGCCGTTCTTCCTGCACGATCCGGCGCTCGATGCCGCGTTCCTGAAGGAATCCAAGGCCGCGGGCCTGCTGGCGCTGAAGGGCCATCGCGTGCTCGGCGGCATGCGCGCGTCGATCTACAACGCGATGCCGGAAGCCGGCGTGCAGGCGCTGGTGGATTTCATGCGCGATTTCCAAGCGCGATATTGACCATGCCTCGTAGCCCGGGCAAGCGCAGCGCACCCGGGTCAGGCGTGACAGGTCCCGGGCGCGTGTACCCGGGGTATGCAAAGCAGAACACGAGACACCTCCCCCATGAAGAAGACCGGCAAGGCCGCACCGAAGAAGCAGGCCGCGAAGAAAGCGCCCCCGACGAAGGCCGCCAAGGCCACGGCCGTTGCGACCGAAGTCGAACAGATCCCGCCCAAGCACGACGCCGCGCCGCTCGACCTGGCCGCGTTGCGCGAACGCATCGACGGCATCGACCGGCATATCCAGGAACTCATCGGCGAACGCGCGCAGTTCGCCAACCAGGTCGGCAAGGCCAAGGGCAAGCTCGCCGCGGCGGTGGATTACTACCGCCCCGAGCGCGAAGCGCAGGTGCTGCGCCGCGTGGTCGATCGCAACGACGGCCCGCTCAACGACGAAGTGCTGGTGCGCCTGTTCCGCGAAATCATGTCTGCCTGCCTGGCCCAGCAGGAACCGCTGAAGATCGGTTACCTCGGCCCGGAAGGCACGCATTCGCAGCAGGCGGTCTACAAGCATTTCGGCCATTCGATCCACGGCCTGCCGCTGGCGAGCATCGAGGAAGTGTTCCAGGAAGTCGAAGCCGGTCACGCCGATTTCGGCGTCGTGCCGGTGGAGAATTCCACGCAGGGCACGATCCAGTCCACGTTGGACATGTTCCTCACGTCGAAGCTGAAGATCTGCGGCGAAGTCGAGTTGCGCGTGCACCAGCACCTGCTCTCGCGCAACGGCCAGATCGAAGGCATCGAACGCGTGTACTCGCATCCGCAGTCCTTCGCGCAGTGCAAGGCGTGGCTGCGCCAGTACCTGCCGAAGGCCGAGAAGATCCCCGTATCCAGCAACGCCGAAGCCGCGCGACGCGCGCGCAGCTCCGACGATGCGGCGGCGATCGCCGGCATCAGCGCGGCCAATGTGTACGGCCTGAAATCCGTCGCCGGTCCCATCGAGGATCGCCCCGACAACACCACGCGTTTCCTCGTGCTCGGCCGCGAGTTGTTCCCGCCGTCGGGCAACGACCGCACCTCGCTGCTGGTCTTCATCAAGGATCAGCCGGGCGCGCTGTACCACGTGCTGGCGCCGTTCGCGAAGCACGGCCTGAGCATGAACCGCATCGAATCGCGCCCGGGTCACACCGGCCTGTGGCAGTACGGATTCTTCATCGACATCGGCGGCCACGTGCAGGAAGAGGCGATGCGTCGCGCGCTCGATGAACTGGCCGATTACGCGCAGGAAGTGAAGGTGCTGGGTTCCTACCCGGTCGCCATCGCATGAACGCCGTGCGGGATACGGACGCCGACGCAACCCGGGTGACGCGCGACGAAGCATGGTTCGCTTCGCGCGCCTCCAGCGGCGTGCAGAAATTGAAGGCCTACGATCCGGGGCACGACCTGGTGGCGTTCCGGCGACGGTTTGGCGAGGCGAACCTTGTTGAACTGGGGTCCAACGAAAACCCCTACGGTCCATCGCCCGATGCGCGGGCGGCGATCCTCGACCAGCTGCATGCGCTGCATCGCTATCCCGATCCGCTGGGCGCCGACCTCAAGCGTGCGCTCGCCGGCAAGCATGGCGTCGACGTCGCGCAGATCCTGCTCGGCAACGGTTCGCACGAACTGCTGATGCAGCTGTCGCAGGTGTTCGCGGGCACTGATGACGAAGTCGTGTTCTCGCGCTTCGGCTTCGCGGTGTTCGCGCTGGCGACGCAGGCGGCGGGCGCGACGATGCGCATCGTGCCGGCGCTGCCGGACGATCATCCGACGATGCCGCTGGGCCACGACCTGGACGCGATCGCCGCGTCGATCACCGATCGCACGAAGCTGGTCTACCTCGCCAATCCGAACAACCCGACCGGCTCGTGGTTCGGCCGCGCCGCGTTCGCCGACTTCATGGCGAAGGTGCCGGCGCACGTGATCGTCGTGATGGACGAGGCGTACGCGGAACTCGCCGACGCACAGGCCGACGCGGCCACCGCGCTGCCGTTGCTGGGCTCGTATTCGAACCTCGCGCTCACCCGCACCTTCAGCAAGGCGTACGGATTGGCGGGCCTGCGCGTGGGGTATCTCATTGGCGCGCCGGGGCTGGTCGCCGTGATGGAGCGACTGCGCGAAAGCTTCAACGTCAACGGTCCGGCATTGGCCGCATGCGAAGCCGCGCTGGGCGATACGGCGCACTTGGAATGGGCGCGGGATCGCAATGCCGAGCAGCGCATCGCGCTTTCGGACGCATTCGAACGACGCGGCCTGCGCGCGATGCCGTCGCAGACGAATTTCGTGCTCGTGCGATTCGGGCCGGAGACCGTGCGCATCGAAGCCGAACTGACGAAGCGCGGCGTGGTGCTGCGTCCGATGGGCGGCTACGGGTTGCCCGAGTACCTGCGCGTCACCGTAGGCACGGTCGATGAGAACCGCAGGTTGCTCGCGGCGGTCGACGAAGTGCTGGCGCAGGTGCGCGCATGAGCGGCGGTTCGCAATACTGGATCGCACGCGCCGGACAGCCGCTGCGCGGGAGCATCCGCGTCCCCGGCGACAAGTCGGTATCGCATCGCGCGGTGATGCTCGGCGCGCTCGCCGAAGGCGTCACGCATGTGCGCGGCTTCCTCGAAGGCGAGGACACGCGTGCGACGGCGCGCGTCTTTGAACAGCTCGGCGTGCGCATCGAAACGCCCAGCGCGAGCGAGCGCATCGTGCACGGCGTCGGCCTGCACGGGTTGCGCGCGAGCGGCGCGCCGCTGGATTGCGGCAATGCCGGTACGGGCATGCGCCTGCTGGCCGGCGCGCTGGCGGGCCAGGCGTTCGACAGCACGCTGATCGGCGACGCCTCGTTGTCGAAGCGGCCGATGCGGCGCGTGATCGAACCGCTGTCGCGCATGGGTGCGCGCATCGACTCGGAAGAGGGCGGATTACCGCCGCTGCGCATCCACGGTGCGCAGGCGCTGGCGGGCATCGACTACACGCTGCCGGTCGCGAGCGCACAGGTGAAGTCCGCGCTGCTGCTCGCGGGGCTCTATGCCGAAGGCGAAACCGTGGTGCGCGAACCGCATCCCACGCGCGACTACACCGAGCGCATGCTCGCCGCGTTCGGCTGGCCGATCGAGTTCTCGCCCGGCTACGCGAAACTGGCCGGCGGCGGTTGCCTGCGCGCGACCGACGTGAACGTGCCGGCGGATTTTTCCTCGGCAGCCTTTTTCCTCGTCGCCGCCAGCATCGTGCCGGGTTCGGAACTGCGGCTGGAAGCGGTCGGGATGAACCCGCGCCGAACGGGACTGCTCACCGCGCTGCGTCGCATGGGCGCTGACATCCGCGAGGAGAACGCGACGGAGCAGGGCGGCGAACCGGTCGCGGACCTGGTCGTACGCCACGCGCCGCTGCACGGCATCGAGGTGGACGGCGAACTCGCCCCGGACATGATCGACGAGTTTCCCGCGTTGTTCGTGGCCGCGGCCTGCGCCGAGGGCACGACGACCATCCGCGACGCCGCCGAGCTGCGGGTCAAGGAGTCCGACCGCATCGCCACCATGGCGCAGGGCCTGCGGGCGCTGGGCATCGAGGTGGACGAGCATCCCGACGGCGCGACGATCGTTCCGGGCCAGCTGCGCGCGGGCACGGTCGACAGCCACGGCGACCACCGGATCGCGATGAGCTTCGCCGTCGCCGCGCAACGGGCGACGGGCGAGGTGCGAATCGAGGACGTCGCCAACGTCGCGACCTCGTTCCCGGGCTTCGATACGCTGGCCCGTGATAGCGGTATCTGGCTGGCCGGGGGCGCGTGACTTAGACTCACGCCTCCCCCGTCCCAGCGCCTTTCCCCGACCCACGTGCATCGTTCCGCCACCGACCCCGACGTACGCGATTCCCTCGGCGGTCGAGCCCCGGTCCTCGCAACACCGGACGCGCTGGGCGTGTCGCGCGTGCTGGCGTGGATCGCCATGGCCGGCATCGGGTTCCAGGCCTTCTTCGCCATCAACGACCTTGGCCGGCATGTCCCGAACATGCATCCGGAGTACGGCACGTTCGTGGCGATGCTGGCGATGCTGCTCGCCGGCGCCCGTCCGTGGCGCGAACTGGCGGCGCATCCGGCCGTGCGGTTGCTGGGCGTGCTGGCGGTGTTCCTGATCGCGCATGCGGCCTACACCGCGACGCTGGTGCCGGACATGCGCTGGTCGAACCAGCTGACGGTGGTGGCGAAGCTGCTGCGCCTGGGGTTCCAGACCTGCGTCATCGGCTGGTGGATGTCGGTGAACCCGCGGGCGATTCCGAAACTGCTGGGCGTGCTGGTCCTGGGCCTGCTCGCGGCGGTGCTGTACCACATGCCGTGGGCGGACATGCCGGCGATCTGGTCGGGCGAAACGCGCCCGCGGTTCGGCATCTCGCAGAACCTCAGCGGAATGGTCGCCGCTGTCGGTGGCTGGCTCACGCTGTGCCTGCTGATCGGCATCTGGCGCGACTACCCGCGCGGCCCTCGCCGCACGTGGCTGCTGGCGGTGGCGCTGCTGGCCTTCGCCGGCTGCTTCTGCGTGCTGCTGTTCTCGCAGTCGCGCGGTGCGTGGCTGTCGTTCATGGTCGCGGTGCCGCTGGCAATCGTCGGGTATGCGCTCACCCGCGGCCCGCGCCGCCGGCCGCTGCCATGGCAGCCGATCGTGATGGCGCTGCTGGTGTGCATCGTGTTGTTGCTCGCGGCGCACCGCATCTTCGCGTTGCGTTTCGATGGCGCGAACCAGCTGATGCCGGCGTGGGTGGAGGCGCTGGTCGAGGGCAAGCACGCCGATGCGCCGGACGCAGGCGCGCCGTTCGCCGCACCTGGCCAGTCCGAGCCCGTCAAGCCAGCCGTCGATGCGCCAGCCGGCAACGCCATCGCGCCGACGCCGGAGCGGGTTGCAGGCCGACAGCCGCTTCCTGCCGACATCGACGGCCTGAACACCGCCATCCCCGGCAACAAGGCCGTGGGCATCCGCATGCTGCTGTACCGGATGGGCGTGGAGCGTTTCCTGGAACGGCCGTGGTTCGGCTGGGGCCTGGACACGATTCCGGTCCTGATCGACAGCGCCCACCTGCCCACCGGTGGCGAGCAGTTCGTCCATCTGCACAACGCCTATCTCGACGCGCTGGTCGGCCTGGGTCTGGTCGGTGCGGCGCTGCTGTTCGGGGTGTTCGCGCTGCTCATGCGCGAACTCTGGCTGGCCTGGCGCACGGGCATCGTGTCCACCGCCAGTTTCTGGGGGCTCGCCGGTTGCGTCGGCATCGTGCTGATCGCCAATAATTTCGATTCGCTGCTGTGGCGATTCGAATACGCCCGCGCGCCGCTCGGCCTGCTTTTCGGCTGCTGCATGGCCTACGGACTGATCCGCGAGCGCCGCGCCCGCGAGACGTAAACCGGCAGCGCTGGATCAGCGCTGCGCCTGGAACTCGATCGGCACCATCACCGTACCCGTGGTCGGCTGGCCGCCCTGCGTCGCCGGACGGAACCGCCAACGCTTCACCGCGTCGACCGCGGCACGATCCAGGTATCGCGATCCGCTGCTATTGGCGACTTCGACGTCGCCAGGCACGCCGTCGGGCCCGATCTGCGCCCGCACCATCACCGTGCCGCTTTCGCCGCGACGCAGCGATTGCGTGGGATAGCGCGGCGCGGGCGTCTGCCCGGCGAGCGGTTCCGGTCGCGAAGCCGGCCCGGACGGCGCGGCAGGCGCCGGTGCCGGCAGCGAAGGCGGCGGTGCGGCCGGGCGGGTTTCCACCAGGCGCGGGCGTTCTTCCTCGTCCGCCGGCGCCTGCGCCGCGGGTGTGCCCATGCCGCTGGCATTGTCGCGCTCCGCCGGCAGCGGGGCGGGCAGGGGTGCGTATTGCGGGGCATCGCTGGTCGGCGCCGTGCCGGCGCGGAACAGCGTGTCGTCCTTGCGCCCGACCGACAGCACCAGCGCGAACAGCACCAGCCCGACGACGAAGGCGACCAGCACCCAGAGGAACGATCGCCCGGCCGGCAGCCAGCGGGTCAGGTCGAAGGTGGGACGATGCGGCGCGGAGGCGGATGTCGACATGCGTGAACCGGTGGGAAGCCTTCCCCGATTCTGCCGATGCCGGCCCTTCGGGAAGTGAACGTTTCGCCAATCCGTCGCCCTGAACCGCGGTTACACGCGATAATCGCGACTTCGATCACTCGTTCGCGCCACGCCCCCATGCTCGATCCCAATCTGTTGCGCCACAACCCCGCCGAACTCGCCGCGCGCCTGCGCGAAACCCGGGGCTACGAACTCGATGCCGGCGCGCTGGAAGCGCTGGAGTCCGAGCGCAAGCAGATCCAGGTCCGCACGCAGGAGCTGCAGAACCTGCGCAACACGCGCTCCAAGGCGATCGGCCAGGCCAAGGCCAGGGGTGAGGACGTCAGCGCCCTGATGGCCGAGGTCGCCGGTTTCGGTGACGAACTCAAGGCCAGCGAAGTGCGGCTGGAGACGATCCGAGGCGAGATCGAAGCCATCGCGCTGACGATGCCGAACCTGCCGCATGAGTCCGTGCCCCTGGGCAATGACGAGAACGACAACGTAGAGCAGCACCGCTGGGGCACGCCGCGAACGTTCGAATTCCCGGTGAAGGACCACGTCGAACTCGGCGCGCGCAACGGCTGGCTCGATGGCGACACTGCCGCCAAGCTCAGCGGCGCGCGTTTTACCGTGCTGCGCGGGCCGCTGGCGCGCCTGCATCGTGCGCTGGCGCAGTTCATGCTCGACCTGCACGCCGGCGAGCACGGCTATCTGGAAACCAACGTCCCGCTGCTGGTCAACGCCGACAGCATGCGCGGTACCGGCCAGTTGCCCAAGTTCGAGGACGACCTGTTCGCCACCGCGATCGGCGACGGCGAAACCGCGCACAAGCGTTACCTGATCCCGACGTCGGAAGTGCCGCTGACCAACATCGTGCGCGACGAGATCGTCGAAGCCGACGCGATGCCGCTGCGCATGACCGCGCATTCGATGTGTTTCCGCGCCGAGGCCGGCAGCCACGGCCGCGACACGCGCGGCATGATCCGACAGCACCAGTTCGAGAAGGTGGAGCTGGTGACCATCGCGCGTCCGGAAGAAAGCTACGTCGAGCACGAGCGCATGACACGCTGCGCCGAAGTCGTGCTGGAAAAGCTCGGCCTGCCGTACCGGCGCGTGCTGCTGTGCACCGGCGACATGGGCTTCGCCGCGACCAAGACGTTCGACCTGGAAGTCTGGCTGCCGTCGCAGGACACGTACCGCGAGATCTCCTCGTGCTCGAACTGCGAAAGCTTCCAGGCCCGCCGCATGCAGGCGCGCTGGCGCAATCCCGCGACGGGCAAGCCGGAACTGGTGCATACGCTCAACGGCTCGGGCACGGCGGTGGGCCGTGCGCTGATCGCGGTGATGGAGAACTACCAGAACGCCGATGGTTCGATCACCGTGCCGGACGTGCTGCGGCCGTATATGGGTGGTATCGAGCGGTTGGTGTGATCAGGCGAAGCTGGCTTTTTCCCTTTCCAGTTAGTGGGAAAAGTGCCCGCACGCAGCTTTTCCCTTCTCCCTCCGGGAGAAGGTGCCCGGAGGGCGGATGAGGGGCAACGGAGCATCAAGGCCCGAACTTGCAGTGCCTCACTGCACTGGTCGGTTGATCCTGATGCTCCGTTGCCCCTCACCCCAACCCTCTCCCGATGGGAGAGGGGCAAACAAAAAAACGGGCCCGCATCGCGGGCCCGTTAGCGTTTGCCGGCTCAAGCGGGGAGGGGTGGGCCGGCTCGCGTCCTCGTGGCGACTGCTGCTCAGGCCGCCTTCGCAAGAGGCGAACGGATGGACGCGTGCGCGGCGGCCAACGCATCGGCGCGGTGCTGCGGCGAGTACGCCACACCCTCGGCGCGGACGATCTCCACGTCGGTCACGCCGATGAAACCGAACACCTGGCGCAGGTACGCCTCCTGGAAATCCGCCGGGCTCGCATCGCCGTACTGGCCGCCGCGACCGCTGACGATCACCACCTTCTTGCCGCCCGCCATGCCTTCCGGACCGGCTTCGGTATAGCGGAACGTGCGGCCGGCGACGGCGACGCGGTCGATCCATGCCTTCAGCGTCGAAGGAATGCTGAAGTTGTAAAACGGCGCGCCGATCACCACTACATCGGCATCGAGGAACTGCTGCAGCGTCGCCTCGTCCGCTTCGGCCTGGGCCGGATCGGCCTTGGCCAGCGAGCGACCGGTGAGGTGCGGCAGGGGGTTGGCGTCGAGATCGCGGTACTCGACGGTGAGGTCGGTCTGGGCGTCCTGCCAGCGCGCCACGACGGCGGCGGTCAGTTCGCGGGTGACCGAATTGGTGCCAAGGGCACTGGTATCCAGGTGCAGGAGCTTCATGATGGGGCCTCGAATGGAACGATCGGCGGGGGTGCCGGTTCGGAGACCAATCTAGGTCGTTGCGGTAATGGAATAAATCTGGTCAAATGTCACTAACTGTTCCGGGATTGGAATTATGGCCATGCAGGACCTGAACGACCTCTACTACTTCGCCATGGTGGTCGAGCACGGCGGTTTCGCCGCCGCAGAACGCGCGCTGGGCATTCCCAAGTCCCGTCTCAGCCGCCGCATCAGCCAGCTCGAGACCGACCTGGGCGTGCGCCTGCTGCAGCGATCGACGCGCCGCTTCGCCGTTACTGACGTGGGCAACAGCGTCTATCGCCATGCGCAATCGATGCTGGCCGAAGCCCAGGCGGCGCACGAAGTCGTCGACCGCCTCAGCGCCGAACCGCGCGGCGTGATCCGCGTCAGCGTGCCGGTGGGGATGGCGCAGCAGCAGATGCCCAAGCTGTTGCCCGAATTCCTCGCGCGCTTCCCGCAGGTGCGCGTGCAGCTGCTGGTGAGCAACCGTCGCGTCGACATCATCAACGAAGGCATCGACGTCGCCCTGCGCGTGCGATCCAAGCTCGACGACGACGGCAGCCTGGTGATGCGCAGCTTCGGCCAGATCCAGGAACTGCTGGTTGCCAGCCCGGATTACCTCAAGCGCATGGGCCGTCCGAAGAACCCGGACGAACTGTCCGACCACGTCACCCTCAGCATGAGCGAGGACGACGCCCGCCAGCGCTGGGAACTGCACGGCCCCGATGGCGACGTGCGCCGCGTCGAACTAAAGCCGCGCGTGATGGGCTTCGATTTCCCCATGTTGATGCAGCTCGCGCAGCAGGGCGTGGGCATCACGCTGCTGCCGGAAACCATCTGCGCCGAAGCCGTGCGCCGCGGCGAACTGGAGGTCGTGCTGCCCGACTGGCGCCTGCCGCAGGGTATCTTCCACGCCGTGTTCGCCTCGCGCCGCGGCCTGCTGCCGGCGGTGCGCGTGTTCATCGACTTCATCGCCGAGAAGGCCCCGGGCCTGGTCGAATCCGCGCGCCTGCAATGCAGCGAGATCAAGGGCAAGCCCTGTCCGGACGACATGGCAAAGCATTCTCCGGTGGCAATAGCCGCACCCGCGCCCCGCATCGTGACCGAGGCATGAGAGAATGCGGCCCGCATCGCGCGGGCCGCTTCTTTTAAGGGCCGCTGTTCCGGTCACCCGGATCGCGAATCGCCGCGCACCGCGGCGTCGATGCGGGCGCAATGCCGATACGGAGAGATGGCCGAGTGGTTTAAGGCAGCGGTCTTGAAAACCGCCGAAGGGTCAAACCTTCCGTGGGTTCGAATCCCACTCTCTCCGCCAATCATCTCCGTAACGTGTTGATATTTAAGGCTATTTCTTGGGGTATCGTGGCCTACCCATGCTTCTACCCATGTTTGCGCGCCTGCAGACGGGGGCAGTCGCGAATCTGCTGATGGATCCAGGACTGCACCTCGGACACCACCCAGAGAGAGCGGCCCCAGAGCTTGAGGGGCGCCGGGAAGGCGCCCTCCTTGATCAAGCCGTAGACGCGTGTACGGCTGCAGCCCGTCATCGCCATCACCCTGTTGAGCGGCGCAAGTTCCTCGAGCGGTGCGGCAGACTGCGTGCTCATTCCATCGCACCGAGCCACGTCTTGCGCGTCTGCCATTGCCGGCGCATTTCCCGGCGAAGTGCATCTGCCGAAGCCTGCCCGCGCTGTTCCGCGATCGCGGCCATCAGCCGATCGACGCGATTCGCGGTGGTGTAGCCCTTGCGAAGCCAGTGGCGCGCCTCGCATACCGCGCGCCATTCCTCGCTTGCCGTGTCGATCATGCACGGCGGCCTCCTAGGAGACGCAGCGGGAGCTGCAGCACGTCGGCCGATGGACCGGCCGGCGCGATGACATGGCACGCGGCCGCGCGCGGCGCTCGCGGCCTTCGCTTCTGGTTGACGCGGAACCACTCGTCGAGCGCACCTTCGACGGCTTCGTGCTTACCGGTGCGGCGACACGGGCATTCGATGAAGTGGCCGCCGCCAACACGCACGGCGCGGTGGTCGAGGTAGTGGCGCGCTGCATGCCCTTCTGCGCAAGGCAGCAGCGTGACTTGGTGTGGCACCTGGCGCTGGGTCACCGGCTCACCTCCGCGCGTGTGCACGCGACCGCTCGTCGCAGCTGATGCGCATTGCACAGATCGCGCATGCTGACGACGCGCTGCCAGCCTTGGCACACGTCGTCGGGGCCGTATGTGAACTCGACCGCCTCGCAGTCGACGAATAGCTGCAGCGCTTCGCGCAGGCTGAGGATGCGCCCGTCGGTGTCGTCGCCGCCGACCGGGATGTGGTCGTCGATGTAGGCCTGCAGCGCACGCTGCAGATTCACCGACCAGGGCATCACCGCGACGTACTCGTGCGGCTCGCAGGTGAACTTCGGATCCGCGCACAGGTGGTAGCTGTCGGGGCGTCCGTGGCGTCCTTCGTTCGCCAAGATCACGGCGCCGGCTTGGTGTGCGGCGCGCAGCTCGTCGTGGCTGCGTCCAGGCATCAACTCAGCCATGGGCCACCTCCCTGCGCACGGCCATGGCGCGGCGGCGGCGCAGCGCGACCGGCACCTGGCCGACTGCCAGCCCGGCGCGCTGGGCGCGCGGAGCGCGCGTCGACCACAGGCGATACAGCACGGCACCGCCGGCGGCCGGGCCGACCAGGACCACGATCAGGAACGCGAAATCAAGCACGGCGCACCTCCTGCGCGGCGGCTGCCATGGCTGCGCAGCCGGCAGCACTGGCGGACCTCGGCAGCATCGCCGCGACACGCGTGGGCAGATCCAGTGCGTCCAGGTACTCGGCCAGCTCAACGCCGATGCGTTCCTCGGCGGCGATGAAATCCGGCTGCAGGGAGCGCCAGCCGCCCTTGGGGTCGGGAGTGAAAGTGCGCGTTACCGACTGCAGTCCGCCCATGTCGAGCGTGGCGGTGAAGGCAATGCGATTGCGGCTGATGTGGATCAGCACCGCGGCGGTGCAGTCGCGAGGGCGAAGGATCGTCGGCGTGTTAGCCTCCGCGCCGGGTCCGGTGTCGGCCCCCTGCGACTGTGTCGCTGCGGCCGGAAATTCCGTCTGCTGTTGCATGGCAAAGCTCCTTGGCTTCGTAGTGGGAAGGCCTAGGGGCGGCGCGCCAACGCCGCCCGCCGGGCCCGCTAATCCGGCTCAGATCACGTCTGAGCCGCGGGAAGGCGTCGGCGTATCGCCGATGTGTTGCGCTTGTTGGGGTAGTCGTTCCCGGCGGTCATTTGCGGAACGTCCAGCATTTGATGATGGTGGAACCTTCGGCGCGGCCGCTGCGGATGATGCTGTTCACCGCAACGTTTGCGTCGATAAACTTGTGGCGCACCGAATTACGCAGCAGCGTGCGCAGCGTGTTGAGGTCGGCGATCTTCTGGGAGTGGTGCGCGGCCTTCGCCGCAAACTCGTTGAGGTTGATCGCGATGGTGTTCGGATCGCGCGAGTGGTTCACCACGTTCTGCTCGTGCAGGCCTTCCAAGTACTCGTACACCTCCCAGAATTCCGACACGATCGGATGGTCGGCACTGATCGACTTCTGCCGTTCGAGCGCCATGTCGTGCAACGCCAGGCGCGTGGTGCGCACCATGTCGTCGGTCAGCGGCACAACCAGGCTCACGCAATCGACCAGCGCGAGCATCTGCGCGTGGTTCTTGATGATGCGCTCCAGCCGCAGTTCCTTGTTCTCGCGCAGCCGCGCCTCGTACAGCGCCGATCGCTCGGCGAACACCTTCAACACCTGGGCTTCGGCGCGCACGGCTTTCAGCAGGAAGTAGCTCAGCGAATCGACCGAGAGCGCGTTGAGGTTGTCGGCCGCCTCGCGGCTTTCAGTGGTGACGGTCGGCCGCTTGAAGTGCAGCTTGACGATACGGGTCAGGATCGCCTCGGAGGCGTTCACCGTTGCGTTCTGGCTGATGACGATCGTGCCGCGGAACGGGGGCTCGTACGTTTCGTTGCCGCCGTTGCGGACGCCGCGCGTGCGCAGCGTGCCGCCGCCGAAGAAGTCCTTCAGCTCGTCCCAATCGAAGCTCTTGGCGTGCGCGTCCGGCTTGTTCGGGTCAGTGCGGTCCGCTTCCAGCAGCACCACCGGCATATTGGAAATCTGGCCCATGGCGCGCGAGCGACCGGCCACCGACGACTTCGCCGGGTCGAAACCTTCGTAGTCCTTTCGCGCCAGCAGCTTCCACAGGAACGTCAGCAGCGTGGTCTTACCGGCGCCGGCCTCGCCGGTCGCCTCCAGGAA
>Ga0102589_1003860_pt1 | contig 14850 bp, 17 predicted proteins | sample AraplaMF_Col_mLB_FD_76858 | JGI IMG/M metagenome (GOLD analysis project Ga0102589, IMG submission 76858) | Arabidopsis root microbial communities from the University of North Carolina, USA - plate scrape MF_Col_mLB | ecosystem: Host-associated > Plants > Roots > Endosphere | place: USA... | reverse complement strand
AATCACTAACCATCTCAATCTATAGACTCCATCATTTTCAAAATATATTACATAAGGAGTATATGTATGAAGAAATCTATGTTTTTAAAATTTGTTGGTATTATCGCAGTTTTGACGTTGATGTTAGTAGCTTGTTCAGATTCAAGTAATAAATCTAATCAAGAGTCAAAGTCTAATGAAGATAATGGAAGTAAAGAGGTTGCTAAACCTGCGACAGTTGAAATCACTGATGCTCACGGAACTGTTACTGTTCCTGTAAATCCAAAGAATGTAGTTGCTTTGGATAATAGAACTTTTGAAACTTTAGCTGATTGGAAAATTGACTTAGTAGCTGTTCCAAAGGATGTAATGCCTGCAGATTCACCATATGTAAAGGATGATTCGGTACAAAATATTGGAAATCACCGCGAACCAAATCTTGAAATTATAGCAGCTGCAAACCCTGATCTTGTAATCATCGGTCAAAGATTTGCAGACTATTACGAAGAAATCAAAAAATTAGTGCCAAATGCAGTTGTTATTGATCTTAATGTAGATGTTTCAGAGGAAGCTGCTACGCCTGGAGAAAACTTAGTAAATGGACTTAAAAATTCTACAATTGCTTTAGGGAAAATTTTCGATAAAAATGAAGAAGCAAAACAAGTAGTAGCTGATTTTGATAAAGTTATCGAAAATGCTAAATCTGCTTATAACGGAAAAGATAAAGTTATGAGTGTTATCGTTGGTGGTGGGGATATTGGTTTTTCAGCTCCTCATTCTGGACGTGTTTGGGGACCAATGTATGAAATTTTCGATTGGGTACCAGCATTAGAAGTTGCCGATTCTACTTCAGGTCATAAAGGTGATGAAGTTTCTGTTGAAGCTATTGCGCAAACTAATCCTGATTGGCTTTTCGTATTAGATCGTGATGCTGCAATTTCTGGTGAAGAAAATTCAGTTCCTGCTCAGGATGTTATTGCTAACGCACCTGCTCTTCAAAACACAACTGCTGTTTCTAAAAAACATATCATTTATGCACCAGCAGATACTTATACAAATGAATCAATTCAGACTTATATAGAGTTGTTTGAAAACCTTGCAAATACTTTAGGTAAGTAGTGTAAAGGAGTATAAAATAGTGCTGAAAAATGTAATTTCTAGGGTTGAGATAAATTCTCAACCCCAGTTTTATAACTACAATAAGATATGGACAAAGCCTTTTATATTAGCGATTATAGTTGTTAGTATTTTAGGCATTATATCACTATTTACTGGAGTTTATGATATACGTGGACAAGAGGATGGAATGGAGATGTTTTTCATTACTCGTGTTCCGAGAACCGTTGCATTAATGCTAACTGGGGCTGCAATGTCAATGGCAGGACTCGTAATGCAACTGATCACACAGAATCGTTTTGTTGAACCTACTACAACAGGGACTATCGAATGGTCAGGTTTAGGGCTGCTTTTTGTTTATTTATTATTTCCTGCCCCGACTTTAGTTTTAAGAATGACTGGTGCAATCATTTTTTCTTTTATAGGAACTATGATTTTCTTTTTGTTTTTAAGAAGAGTTAAACTTCGTTCGTCTTTAATTGTCCCGATTATTGGATTGATGCTTGGAGCAGTCATTTCTGCAGTGTCCACTTTTATGGGACTCCTTTTTCAAATGACGCAAAGTATTGAAACTTGGTTTGTAGGTTCTTTTGCGCCTGTTCAGGTGGGAAGATATGAATATTTATGGCTAATTGTTATCGTTACTTTGTTTATTTTCATTTATGCTAATAGATTGACTTTAGCTGGACTAGGAGAAGATGTCGCAACAAGCCTTGGAGTTAATTACAATAGGATTGTTCTTGTGGGAACTGCCCTCATTTCTCTTGCAGTTGGAATTGTTGCAGCTGTTATTGGAAACTTACCTTTCTTGGGTTTAATTGTCCCAAACATTGTTTCGATGTATAGAGGCGATGATCTTAGAAGTAATTTACCTTGGGTATGTGTGATAGGAATGGGGACTATAACTGCCTGTGACATAATTTCTCGAACAATTATAATGCCTTTTGAAGTACCTGTTTCTTTAATACTGGGAACAGTGGGGTCAGTCGTGTTTATTACTATCTTATTGAGACAAAGAAAACCAAGGAGGCTACGATGAGCACATTGGAATATAGAAATAAAGAAAATGTCGAAATCGATTCTAGCCTTCATAATAAAAATAGATCAGCTAGGGCTTTTCGTTCTAAGAAGGAGGAAAGGCGTTATTGGATTTTGCTGATAGCATTGATTGCTTTGGGCATCCTTTCTTCATATGGACTTTTAGTTTATAACAATCCAGTTCCGATTGATTCACCTTCTTTTATCCCAGTTGTTAAGAGAAGGATAGTAGCTCTTGTTGCAATGATTATTGCTGCAGTTTGTCAGAGCTTGTCGACTGTTGCTTTCCAATCCATTACGCATAATAGGATTATTACTCCTTCGCTTTTAGGTTTCGAATCACTTTACTCAACAATTCATACTAGTACTATATTTTTCTTTGGGGCTAGTGCATTGATAAATTTCACTGGGATTGGATCATTTTTATTTCAAGTTGCTGTTATGGTTTTAATGAGCTTGATACTTTATGGATGGCTACTTTCTGGTAAATACGGGAATTTACAACTTATGCTTTTAGTTGGGATTATTATTGGCACTGGGCTAAATTCTGTGTCAACTTTCATGAGAAGACTACTTGCACCTTCTGAATTTGATATTTTACAGGCAAGATTGTTTGGTTCTGTTAATAATGCAGATTCTGCATATTTTCCTATTGTAATTCCTATTGTAATAATTGTAGCAATATTACTTCTTGCTCATTCTAAGAATCTAAATATATTGTCACTAGGAAAGGATGTTGCTACTTCTTTTGGAGTTAAATATCAATCTAATGTAATTTATACGCTTGTATTAGTTGCTATTTTGATGTCAATTTCAACAGCTTTGATTGGACCACTTACTTTCTATGGTTTTTTAGTAGCAACTTTGAGCTATCAGGCGGCATCAACTTATGATCATAGATATATTTTTCCAATGGCTCTAGCTATAGGGTTTTTGATAATAACAAGTGCTTACTTTTTGATGTATCATGTATTCCATGCTCAAGGTGTAGTTTCAGTTATTATTGAATTATTTGGTGGAATAATATTTTTAACTGTAGTTTTAAGGAAGAGGGCTTTATGATAAAAATTGATAATGTTAAAAAGTTCTATACTGATAAGGTAAAAATAGGACCTTTGGATATTGAAATACCAAAAGCGGGTTTTACTTCTTTGATTGGACCAAATGGCGCTGGAAAGTCTACTACACTTTTGATGATTGGAAGACTCTTGGATATGGAGGAAGGTCAAATTCAGGTGGCAAATATGGATGTTTCTGAAACCAAATCAAAAGACTTATCAAAAATTCTTACTATATTGCGCCAAGAAAATCATTTTGTAACTAGGCTTACTATTAGACAACTAGTTGGATTTGGACGTTTTCCTTATTCAAAGGGAAGATTGACTATAGAAGATGAGGTTATTATTTCTAAATATATCGATTTCTTAGACTTAACTGATTTAGAGAATAGATATTTAGATGAGCTTTCTGGTGGTCAAAGACAAAGGGCGTATGTAGCGATGGTTTTGTGCCAAGAGACTGAATATGTACTTTTGGACGAGCCTCTGAACAACCTTGATGTTGCTCGCTCTGTTCAAATGATGGAGCATTTAAGACGAGCAGCTAATGAATTTGGAAGAACAATTCTGACTGTTATGCACGATATAAATTTTGCAGCCAAATATTCTGATAGAATTTGTGCTATGAAAGATGGACAAATTGCCGCTTTTGGAACAGTAGAAGAGGTTATGGACTCAAAAATTTTGACAGATATTTTCGAAACAAAAATAGAAATTATCGAAGGTCCTTATGGGCCACTCGCTGTTTATTAGTTACGAAGGTTTTAAAAAAAGAAGCATCTCGAAAAATGAGTATGCCAAAAAAACTAATAGAAAATTAAATTATTTGCTGTAGCTTGCACAGATCATTACAGCTACGCTAGTTGAAAGTTGTTGCCTGTATTTTACAGACGGCAACTTTTTCAAATGCCATTGCTCTCGTTAATGAATTGAAATATGTCATAACGAGAAGTTTAGTAATCTTAATATACTCTGAGAATACATGCCCTTTATGCAGCGATGAATGTCATCTCTACGATTGTGTGGACGAAAAAATATGATGAACAATCTTTTGATGATGCATTGCAAAGAATCCATCTCATTTTAGCAAATGCATTATTTCAGCATTAGCACATGGTGTGTTTATGTCCATCGCTTCTGTCATTGCGGCCGATGTAGTTGAACCAAATAAACGAGCAAGTGCTATTGCCTTTATGTTTACAGGATTAACATTAGCCACTGTAACAGGTGTCCCACTGGGTACATTCATAGGACAAATAACCGACTGGCGTATGTCGTTCATCTTTATCGTCATCATTGGGGTTATCGGTTTAATTAGTAATGCTTTGTTAGTGCCTAGCCAATTATCGAAAGGTAATCCAATCTCTCTCCGTGATATTGGCAAAGTATTAGGCAATTTTCGTATGTTATTAATCTTTTTCATTACGGCCATGGGATTTGGTGGTGCCTTTGTTGTTTACACATATGTTTCACCTATTTTAGAGCAATATATGGGATATTCTCCTCATGCAGTGGTCATTATTTTAGTGGTTTATGGTATTTTCGTTGCGATTGGTAATACCTTAGGTGGCCGTTTCGCTAATCAGAATCCATTGCGTTCTATCTTTATTATTTTTGTGGGACTAGCCTTAGCTTTACTTGGCATTGGTTTTACTCTTGAATCGCCCATTATCGGATTAATCATGGTCCTAATCGTGGGACTGTTTATGTTCATGAATAGCCCAGGATTGCAACTATATGCGGTGATGTTGTCTGAAAAATATGTGCCATCAGCTATTTCAATGGCCTCAGCATTAAATATTTCGGCTTTCAACATCGGTATATTTTTAGGATCCTATATTGGTGGCTTTATTATTCGCCATCAATCGTTGGCACATACACCTCTTTATGGATTTCTAATGGTTATGCTAGCAGCCATTGTTACACTTTTATGGCTAATTTTTGATAAAAAGAAACAAGTGTGAGTGTTTAAAAAAAGAGGTAGTGAATGTATATTGCTAGATTGTTCTATAATTTATTTGATTCATGGATAATGTTGTTTAGGTTACCAGCCTATTTGTACTGGTAATAGTATAGTGGATTCCGTTATTAATAGTTATGGCTCTCAAAAATAGCTGCAAAACAGATGGTTAAAAACCTTCAAAGAATTGGTAGTTTTACTTGGGATCGAACAGTAAGAGAATAATACATTTCTTGTTTAAGTAAGCCAAAGAAATTCTCCATGGACGTTGCTTTGCGATACATGCTTTGGAAAATCTCGTTTCGCTTTAATGTTATCACCATAAATGATGTTGATAGTGCCAGCCCTGATCCGAGTGAATCGTTGTACGGTATGGGGCATGTTCTTTATAGGTAATGATTTCACCATTAAATAAATCTAAAACAGGCGATAAATAAAGCTTTTCGCCAAATAATTTAAACTCTGTAATATCCAATATCCGTTACCCTTACAAGTAGTTACAGTTCCTTTTTACCAACATTATTGATTGCTTTTCTTTCTGCAACGATTGCATACTTTATACCAAAGAAAATCACAAACAATATTAACTAAAGAGTTATTGAATTAACGGAGTGCTTTACTTGAAGATCATTGAGTTGCGTAGGCAGCTCTTTTTTTATTCAACTAACGGCGCAGTTTAGTTGAAGAGTGTTGTTTAACTTGTTGTTCAACAATCGGACCAGATTGTTGAATAAACGAAGAATAAATCGTATATATATCGAAGATTATCAGTATGTTTACTTGATTCATGGGGGCATTTGATATGGCTCGGTCAGGAGTTTGATAATGTAAATGAAAAGCTTGTAGAATTTCTGACATGCTATTCTTAGGATTCCAAAGAGCTAATATTTGTTCCATGATAGATAAGTGATCTTTCTCAATCGGGCGCTTTTCTGAAATAAGGAAAGCGTCTTTCTTCATGAAAAGGGGCCATATTGTTGAGTGAGGGAGGTAATCAGATGGTTCATCTCGAAATTATTAGTTATGCCAAAACAACAAGCCCCAAATGAATATTGAACAAAGGGATTATATATGATTGGAGGGAATAGAAAATGGATGTAAGGACACTTTTGTTACAACAATGGGCAAGCTGCTTAGATAAAGAAGACTGGTTTCCACCACTTGAAAAAGTACTAGAGAATATTACTTTGGAACAGGCAATTTGGAAACCAGTTGAGGGGGCACATTCCATTTGGGAATTAGTTTGTCATTTACTTTTCTATGAAAAGAGAATTCTGTTACGCTTTCTTGGTGAAACAGAAAATGAACCAAAGGCAGAAAATAATGACGCTACATATCGATTACCAACTGAGACCTTTCCAAATTGGAAGGAAACAAAACAAGCATACTTTTCTGTTCATCGTGAACTTGAAAAAATACTAGCAAAATCAGAACTAGAAGATTTGTATAGACCGATTCCCGATGACAATCCATTAGTGCTTGAACTGAAGAGTTTAGCAATGCACAACGCATATCATATTGGGCAAATTGTATTCCTCAGTAAAATGCAAGGAGCCTGGGCAGGGAAACGCAGCTTTTAAAAAAAAGCTTCATTAGCTTACAGTTATTCTATTAACGGGCGCGATTGTTGAAGAAGCGTCGCTGACCTTATTAAACTTACGGAGTGCTTTACTTGAAGATCATTGAGATTCTTTTTTATGGCTGTTTTAGAAAAGATTGTTGCTTTTCAATTAACGGAGCGCTTTAATGGAAGAATATGGTTTGCTAATTATACGAGGGGGGAGAAAATGAGGAAGAATCATTTTATTTAGCAGTAACTTCATTACTTTTATTAGTTGGTTGTTCACAACAAGAAACATTAACAAAGGCAGAAGGGCGGCCATCAATCAGAAGACAACCAGTACGACCCGTATGGCAGCCGTGGCCTGTCTAGTGCTTTATTTTTCAGTCTAGGTCATAGCATGGTGAATTATTTCATTTTAATTTCCCGTTCCTTACTTGGGGGCATTCTCATATTCTTTTACACGGCGATAAAAGGTATTTGGCACAATCCATCTTTTCTCCTTAACTTTGTTAAGATGATAAAGGAGTATCAAAAGGCTAATGAAAAACAGAATTTATAAGAAATGATCAAACTTTATTACCCTTTGAAATATCTCTTATGATAAAAGAGGTGAAGCATCGCAATTTTTTTATAAACGTCGGTACTTTATTCGAAACATTGCGTCTTTTTTATAAATTATCACAATAACAACTTAGTTCCACTTTGCGAACTCTGTATTTTTTGCCTCTATATATAATTTCAATTTAGCTTAGGATGAATTAAGAAAGCGAATTCGGAAGATAGTAATTCCAAATTCGCTTCTTTTGTTTAAGTAATGATAAAGGTTCTTTAAAACTATCTTAGAATTACTTCTTTTCTGTAGCAAAGTAAAATATGGAAAGTATAGGAGGAATTATTCCAATCCATAATGTAGTATTCCATCCTCCAATTGCATAGGCCCATCCTCCGATTGCTGACCCAATTGCACCACCAAAAAAGAAAATTGCCATGAATAGTCCATTTAGACGACTACGAACTTCAGGACTCAACGAGAAAAGCTCACGTTGGCTGAGCACAAGATTTGCTGATACTCCAGCATCTAACAATAAGGACGAAACTACGAGAACAGCAATTCCAATAGGTGAGCTAGTCTGGATAATAAGCGGCAATAAAAGAGAAATGACAACAGTAAAAAGTGCTATTCCTGTTGCAGGTCTAGTCATGCCAAGATCAGCAATTCGTCCTGCAATAGGCGCAGCTACTGCACCACCGACCCCAACAAGCGCGAATAACGCAACGTCTTTCTGAGAAAAGTGAAACGCAGGACTAGTTAACAGTTGTGGAACTGTTGTCCAAAACAAACTAAAAGATGCAAACACACCTGCATGATATGCAGCTCGGCGGCGTAAAATCGGGGTTGTTCGTAACAAATGCCACATAGAACCGAGTAGAGCTATATAGTGTGTGTCGGTTGAAGGCTTTCTTCTAGGTAACACCTTCGAAAGTACAATAGCCAAAACCATAATAGTTATGGCAGATAAAATGAATATGGCATGCCAGCCAAGAAACTCAGCAACTAAGCTCGACAAAGGACGTGAGAGCATGATTCCAAGTAATAAACCGCTCATGACATTGCCGACAACACGGCCACGTGAAGAATCGGATGCAAGATACGATGCAAAAGGTACTAGTACTTGCGTAGCTACCGAACCTAAACCTATGACAAACAAAGCGACTAAGAACACCAAAATTTGTTTCGTCATTGCTGTGATTGCAAGGGCAACTGCCGTCATAAGTAAAGATGAGACAATTAGTTTCCGATTTTCAATAATATCTCCTAAAGGTACGATAAATAGCAAACCGACAACGTAACCAATTTGCGTTAACGTAACGATTAAGCCAGAACTGTTTGCTGACAACCCAATTGATGAGCTAATTATTCCTACTAATGGCTGCGCGTAATATAAATTAGCTACAATGATACCGCATGCGGCAGCCAAAAGAATAGTTAACCAAGAAGGAATATTTTTTTCGATTGTTTGTTTCTTTATATTAGTCATTTTGTACAACTCCTTGTTTGTGAAATATAATGCTTTACTGTTAATAATTACGTTGTGTATTTCCCCTCCTTAAATACTGAACGTTTAGTATATAAAATCATTAACCACATAATATACTGAACGTATAGTTTTGTAAATAGGCAATTTCAACTTTCTGTTTTTTTATATAATTGATATACTGAACTTACAGTTTATTAATTTCGGAAGAAAGGTGGTATTTATGATGAATGGAAAAAGAGGCAGACCACGTAATTTAGAAGCACAAAAGTCAATCCTTTCCGCATCTTATGATTTATTGTTGGAAAATGGGTTTCAGGCTGTCACAGTTGATAAAATCGCAGAATATGCCCAAGTAAGCAAAGCAACTATTTATAAATGGTGGCCAAACAAGGCTGCAGTAGTGATGGATGGTTTCCTTTATGCTGCCTCTGAAAGATTGCCTGTGCCTGATACTGGTTCGGCGTACAATGATATTCTAATTCACGCCACAAATTTAACCATGTTTTTGACAAGTCGGGAGGGAACCATAATTACGCAGTTATTGGGTGAAGGACAGTTTGATTCAGGATTGGCAGATGCCTATCGTACTCGATATTTCCATCCCCGCCGACTTGAAGCAAGGAGTCTTTTGGAAAAAGGAATTCAACGTGGTGAATTGAAAAAAAGTATCGACATTGATATATGTATTGATTTAATTTACGGTCCAATCTTCTATCGATTACTGGTGACTGGCGAAACATTAGATGAACCATATGTACAACAATTAATATTAAACGCTTTTGAAGGAATTCGTTCTTCCTAGTTATAAAAATAGAATTAGGAATTACTTATCCACAGTATTTGGTTCTTCTTGTTTTATGGGAGAAGGGAAAAATATCTGTTAAAGGTTTAGGCGAAGAATTATATCTAGACTCTGGAACTTTAACTCCAGTTTTAAAACGACTGGAAGAGCGAGGTCTTATTATAAGAGAGCGTTCAAAAGAGGATGAACGAAGTGTAATTATTACATTATCAACTGAAGGAAACGAATTTAAAGAAAAAGTTACATTGATTCCTAATGCAGTATTTGATAAAACCGGTTGTAACGAAGAAGAAATTCAAAGTTATAACAAATCAATTCGTAAGTTACTTAATATGCTGACATCTGAGCAATAGTTTTATGAATGTATGGTGACCATGATAGTAGATTTTCGGAAATTTGCTATTATGAAGTCTAAAGTGCTTAAAAAGGTTTTACTAATTGAGCTATCGGGGTACGTTAGCTGAAGAAATCAGAAAGAACTTCCGATTAACGGAAGTTCTTTTCTTAGAAAAATAATGGAGGTTTTGTTATGAGTATTTATAATTATTTGGTAAAGAAATCCAACGGTGAAATTTTGTCGATGGAAACATTTCGAGGAAAGCCGATGCTTATTGTGAATACGGCAAACAAATGTCAATTTACATATCAATTTGAAGATCTGCAAAAAATGTATGATAAATATAGAGATGATAATTTTATTGTATTAGGGTTACCATGCGATCAATTTGGCAACCAAAATCCCGAAGATGGTCAAGAAACGACAAAGCTTTGTAAAATAAATTACGGTGTAACATTCCCGATTTTTGATCTTGTTAAGGTAAATGGAGAAGGGACGCATCCACTATTTAATTATTTGAAGCATGAGGTAGATTTCCGTGAATTTGGTAAGCTCAATTTGGAAGAGAAAATACTAGCAGAGAACATTTTACAGTTAGAACCGAGTTTTTTAGATGGCCGTAATATTCGTTGGAATTTCACAAAATTTTTAGTTGATGCACAAGGAAAAATAGTTGCACGTTTTGAGCCGACAGATTCATTTCTCAATATTGAAAATGCCCTTGAAAATATTTTATAAGTGAAAATCAATTTAAGAATTGTTCTAAAACATCCTTAGGGATGTTTTTTATTTTGCCAAAAGTGAGTATCGAGCAGTATCCCACTTAAACTCCCATGAAAGAACTTAATCATCTTTCATTTTCTGTGGTGTGGCGCTGGTTTTTGCGCTACATGGATGGCTAACGGGTGCAAGAGTAAATAAGATGTTGCAGTGGTAGCATCTTGTTTCTTATTGAGCTAACGAGGCAGGTTAGTTCAATAGCGTTGTTTAACTTGTGTTCCACAATCGGGCCATTTAATTGAATAAGACCTTTAAAGGAATTAGGGGATTTATGTTAAAATTTAGATGGGATTATTTAAGAAATAGAAATGAATATCAGAATTTGTAAAGAAGGTGATTAAATGAAAAAGCGACTAATAATATCTGTGTCTCTAATAACCTTGCTTATAGCTTTTATATGGCTTATATCGGAGAAATCTACTTCCCACTCGGAACCCCAAGAAGCGCTATTTTCAATTGATTATGATTTATCTCTAATACCCAGCTATAAGATAAATGATAAAGCACTTTTCTTTTTTATAAAAAATACAAATAATCTAGGAGCTGTTTATGTTCAGAAGGGGATATTAGGATGGAAAGCAGGAATGCTTACTTGGAGCCCAATGGACGTCGAGAGAGCTTATGAAAAATTGAACGGTTATCAAATACATGGAGATAACCTAATCTATGGTTTAATTAAGCAAGGCAATGACCGAATTGTTGAAATGGACGGGGATCGCGCGTCTATGCTGAACTTAGCGATGCTGCCACCGAGTGAAGTAGAGAAACTGCGATTGGAAGGGCTGTATATCTGGTATTTTGAAAGCGATAAACCTCTAAAAGGAGAAGAAATTAAATTATTTAATAAAGATACTGGCGAGGAATTAGATAGATTGGAACTTTAAAATAACATGGATATCTTCGTTACCAGCAAATTATCTTCTTCAAATAACGGGGTGCTTTAGTCAAGTGGAGCAAAGTCTTTTAAGACATTGCTCCTTTTACATTTAAAAGTACTTCTGATAATTCTCTTTCCTTAGCCTCCCGCTTAATTGAGCGTAGATCCTAGTTGTTTCGCTTTTCTCATGCCCCATAAGACTTTGTATGACTTCTATGGGAGCTCCATTGTTCAATAAATGAGTTGCATAGCTGTGTCTAAGTTGGTGTGGATGAATTTCTTTATTGATTTCAGCACGATTTGATATCCGCTTGATGATGTATCGCATTTGGGCAGCACTCATTTTATGTGGCTGCCTTACTGTCACAAAGATGGCAGAATTATTGTCAGTACGGCTTTCAATATAACGTTTAAGCCATATGTCACAACGCGTGTAAAATAAACCTCCCTTTCCTTATCACCTTTTCCTCTAACGATTGCGGATTGATTGGACCAATTAATATGGTTCTTTTCTAACGTAACTATTTCTCCATTCGACAACCAGTAGAAAACATGAATTCGAAAATTACTTTTTCCATTGCGGAATGACAGGATCCACGGAGGTGTTCAATCTCCAGTTCGGTTAAATACTTAGGTATCCGCTTTCCTACTTTCGGTTCTTTAATTTTGGAAGTTGGATTCTTACTCAGGTATCCTTCTTCATGGGACCAACGAAAAAATGATTTCATAAAGCGATACGATGTGCAAGACGGGCTGGTTTTAAGTGTTTGACCGGATATAACAAGATATTCCTTCAGTTGACTGGTGTCAAGTAATTCCATCTCTATATCCTTAAAATAACCAATTAATAGAAAAGACTGTAACTGGTAGTCCTTCAGCGTTTGTGGCGAAAAGCCCTCTATTCGTTTATCAGCTTCAAACAAAGTCCATGCTTTTGACAGTAACAATTCCATTCCCCCTAAAATAGTAATATAAAAGGGATTATTGCCAACTTAATAGAATTCTAGACATAAGGAGTGATCTTACTAACGGTGCAGATTAGCATAATAATATAGAATGGTTGTGGGTAAAATTGGAAATGTGGTGGATTCAATGGAGAATGTTAAATGGATAAATGGAAGATATAAAGATGATAACCGTATTTTTGATTCGGAGTTTGAAGTTAAAGAATGGACAGAAGCATTATATCCAGATTTTGTTGCCTATTTAAGTGATAAAAATAATGTAGGATATGCAACACCTGATGAAAGGGTAATTAAATATTTAGCATCCCTTTTTCCTCAATGGGCTGCTTATAACAATTTGCAAATCGGTGTCTGTACAGGAAAAACGGAAATAAATGGTCAAATCATCTATAAAATTTGGACAGTGAAATTATAATGATTTTCACTAACGGTGTGCTTTACGTGAAAATCATTGTGATGCTGAAACAACTCTTTTTTCTTCTTGTGCTAACGGGGCAGAATAATTCAATAACGTTTTGGTTCTTGTGGTGAAATATGTTTATAAAGGGAGGAAATTGAATGAGTAATCTTTTCTTAATTCTTATAGGAGTTTTTATTGTTGTTGCAAATGTTATTGGATTTATATCCTACATAAAAAAGAAAAATCTATACTTTGCAGCTTTTACAATATTATTATCAGCAGTTTTATTTGGGGCAATCGGTGGAGCATTGGCAGTATTTGTTATCCGTGATGCTTTTGCATTATTTTTCGGCTTGCAAATAGCACAATATTTATTATTCAATAGCATCATCATTTTCATTATTGCAATTTTAGTAACTATAATAAAAAGATATACCAACAGAACAACATAATTCACGACCTATACTCAACTAACGGGGGAGTTTAGTTTAAAAGAATCTTTTGAATGTGACAGATTGTCATTGGGAGGTATAAAAAAATGGCTGAAAAAAAGTTTGATATTTTAATGTTATTTCAAGTAATTTTTACAGTCTTTGTTATTATAATTAGTATTTATGGTAAAGTTACGGAAAACTATAGCTTACTACCATTGACACTTATACTTCTGAGTATAACGTTACTTATAATGGGGTTACGTGAATATAAAAGAACTAAAAATTTATTGTGGGGTATCATTATTTTATGCATTTCGTTATACATTTTATTTTCTGCGATTGAAGGCATTATGATTAATTAAATAGAAGTAATGTTCAACTAACGGCGTGCTTTACTTAAAGAACATTGAGTTGCATAGGCAGCTCTTTTTTTCTTTATTGAACTAACGGTGAGAATAGTTCAACAAATATTTGGGTGTTTGTGGTAAAATATTGTTAGATTATGGGGGTATTTATGGACGTATTTTTCTTTATCAATATGTTTAAAAATATTATTTCTACTTTTTTTCAAAATGGGATTTGGGTAATCGGTTTTTTTTACTTGTTAATTAAGACTTTTGAAAGCGATAAACTTAAACATTTCTCCAAATATGTTATAGGAAATGTTTTGGTACTATTATTTGTTTATTCAATAATAGTAAGTATATAAACTTTATTTCCTTATTCAAGTAACGGGAGCTTTTCTTGAAGATCAAAGAGTCGTATATGCAGCTCTTTTCTCTTTATTGAACTAACGAAGCAGGTAGGAGCACAACTTAGAATTGTCAGAAAGCAAACATTAGGTGATAAAAATCAAAGCGACCTTAAAATTTAATGTTTACTTTAAAATGCGAGGTGAAGAAATCGTGACACACAAAAAAATCACAGTACAATTTACGATGCTTACTTTTTGCATAGCCTATCTTGTGTCAGGTGCTTTAATTGCCCTGGGGCAATTTGGATATTCGGTTCACAATTGGGTTCACTCGTTACAGCAATTCGGGATGAATATCCCTTTTGCAATCTATATTTTGTCACCCGCTATTGCTTCATATATCGTTTTGAAGAAAAATAGCAAAATAGTAGGTTTCAAGGAATGGTTGAGAACTGTTTTTTATGCCAAAAATAGCATATCTCTCTATTTGTTCGTTGTTGCAGGGCTTGCACTGTATTTTGTGATACATATTGCAGTTTCTGGTCAAACGGAAATGGTGCTTCCATTTTATGCGTTCTTCCTTTCCTTGCCTGGTAATCTTATTATCGGTGGCTTAGAGGAAGCTGGCTGGATGTACATATTGCAGCCTGAGCTTGACAAAAAATACGGTTTTGTTTTGTCTTCTGTTTTAGTTGGAGGAATTTGGATTTTATGGCATATCCCTCTCTTCTTCATTCCGGGGACGAATCACGGAGAGGGACTCATTAACTTTTGGATGTTTGCAGTTCAACTCATTGCGTTTCGGTT
>Ga0102589_1003859_pt1 | contig 14852 bp, 12 predicted proteins | sample AraplaMF_Col_mLB_FD_76858 | JGI IMG/M metagenome (GOLD analysis project Ga0102589, IMG submission 76858) | Arabidopsis root microbial communities from the University of North Carolina, USA - plate scrape MF_Col_mLB | ecosystem: Host-associated > Plants > Roots > Endosphere | place: USA... | reverse complement strand
CTCACCGCGACCACACCGCCCGAGTGCAGCGCCGCTCGCAGCATCGCCACGCGCGGGTCGCCGAACACGAACAGGTCCAGGCAGACGTTCGTGTCGAGGACGATCCGCGGCGGGACGTTATCCAACGAAGCCGAGGCTCAAGGGATCAGGGCGTGACTTCGCGCAGGTCGGCGGAGCCTATCCGCCACGCGCGCTGTTCCGCCGTGGCACCGTCCACGACTGCGCGCCGCAGCGTGTAGGCACCGACGAACTTGCGCTGGCTGCCATCGGCGGCGGTGGCGGTCAGGGCCACGGGTACCTCGATGAAGCGCGAACCAGCGGCGGCGTCGACCGCGCCCGGCGCGAGGATCTCGACTGAAACGCCCGAGGTATCGCGGAAGCCGTCGGCGAACTGCTGCGACGACTGGCCGCTGGCGCGGCCGCCGTCCGACCACAGCGCATAGGCGCGGTCGTAGGCGTGGCTGTTGATGGCGGCGTAGTAGTCGCGGACGACGGCCATGGCGTCCTGCGCGGTCGGTTCGCCCACGGCTTCGCCGCCGTCGGGCATTGCAACCGTGTCGGTGCCCGCCAACGGCTGGCCGGCGCTGTCGACCGGCACGATCGGATTGCCGTTCTCGTCGAGCACGACCTCCTCGACGGCTTGCGGCGGCGGCCCGATCTGACCCGGTCCGGGTTTGTCGGGCATGCCGGTCACGCTGCCATCGGCCTTGCCCGAGGGCGTCGGCAGCGCCTGCGTGTCGTCGCTGCCGCGCTGGCCTTGCGGCTTGTCGCCGTCGCTGCACGCGGCGATCGTCGCGGCAAGGGCGACCACAGTGATCAGGGATCGGAACGCCGCCATGTCACTGGTCCAGATGCACGACGACGGTGCCGCTCTCGATAGCGGTGGTGCCGATCCGGCGCGAGCCCAGCTTGTCCAGCAGGCTGTTATCGAAGCGGTAGATCGGCTCCTCGCGCGAGTACTCGCCCATCCACGAATTGAGCAGCGCGCGCGAACTGCCGTTCATCGCACCGCCCAGGGACGGCACGTCGACCTGTTCGATGCGCGGGTCCTGCAGGTGCAGGCCGCGCGTGCCGGGGTCGTAGCGCAGGGCGCTGGTCAGGGCGAAGTGACCGGCGGGTTTGCTGCTGTCGCTGCCGAGGGCGCCCAGGCCGAGGTCGAAGTCGACGCGCAGTCGGCTCGAGCCTTGCGGAATGGTCAGCCGCGGGTTCATCAGCGTGAGCGACACCAGTCCGCCGAGCTTGTCGTAATGCTTCGGGAAGTTTCGGTCGAGCGAGCCCTGCAACTGCATCGGCGTGAACCGGACTTCGTTGCCCAGCAGCGCGCCCAGGCCGTTGAGGGTCGAACATGCGGCAAGCACGATGGCAAGGGCGGCCACGGCAAGGCCGCGCCGGGCATTGCGGGAAACAAGCAGGAACGAGCGGCGCGATGACATCCGGGACTCCACGAGTGATGCCGCGACGATACGCGTGCCGCATGGATCAGAAAAGTCTCAGGCCGGCGTTCCGTTCATGGCGTCTTGGCGGGTTCCCTGGCGGGCGGCTTGCTCGACGGTGCCTTGGGGGGCGGACTCGTGGCCGGGGTGGTCGTCGGACTCGCCGGCTTGCCACGCGCCACCAGCGGCAACGGCGGCGGCGCCCGCGTGGTGGCCGCGTAGCGGGCGTAGTCGCGGTACATCTGCTGCACCGTCGGCGTGCCGTCGAGGTCGTGCTTCGGCGCCGAACCCTGGCGCGGCTTGAGCACGGCGAACCAGCGATGCGCACCGATGATATCGCGGTCGGTCAGGGGCTGGCCCTTGCCGTCGATGGCGATGACCGACAGCGTCACGGCGTGGTTGACGTTGCCGCCGATGGCGAACAGCCGACGGTGCTCGAGATCGGTCTTGACCACCAGGTCGCAGTGCAGCGACAGCGAATCGCTGATGCCGCCGCGGACGTCGCCGATCGAAGCAAAGGTGGCGTTGCCGCGCGACGTGCACAACAGGTCGCCTGCCGCGGGTGTGGCTTCGGTGAGGTCGTAGGCGACATAGAGGTGCGAGGGGTCCTGGCCGTCGCGCGCCCGCACGGCAGCGCGCACGTAATCGAAATGGGCACCGCTGCGGCGGAACTGGTCAGTCGACAAGCCCGACTCGCACGCCAGCCAGGAAATGAACGCCGCCGACCACGGCATGGCCCAGCCGGCTTCGTGCCAGCCGTAGTTGACGATGCTCTGCACGCGCAGGGCTTCCTCGCTGCCGGTAGCGGCCCAGTAACCGGCGATGGTGCCGCTCACCTGCGAGTCGTCTTCCATCAGGCCCAGGCGCGGTGCCTGGCGCAGCACGCGATTGCCGACCGAGGCATTCCGGCCCGGCGCGATGATGTCGACCACGCCGGCCGCCTGCGGCATGCGCGGCACGATCGCCTGCGGCTCCACCGCCATGTCCAGCACCGGCAGGCCGAAGTACGCCCATTCGGCCGCGGCCAGGTCGATCATGCGGGTAGTCGCGCTGCCGCCACGGTCGGGTATCGACGGGCACGAGGAGTAGGCGATGTGGTAGCCGGCCGCGCGTGCCGGCGAGCCGTCGCGCTTGTACAGCGGCTCGAATGTATTGGGCCCGGTGCGCACCATCATCGGCGGTGCATCGCTGCCGCGCGCGTACTCCACGCGCAGCGCCGGGTCCGGGAATCCGCCAGGGCGCGCGAAGTTGGGGATGGAGCGGCTGTTGCCCGCCTGCGCCCACGCGGGGGCGGCGGGGGCGAGCATCAGGATCACGATTACAGCGACCAGCACAGCGTGCAGCACAACTCCGGTCCCGTGGCGCATGTGTGCTTCCTGTGCAGGGGAAGCCACAGCTTGGGTCAGGGCGTGTGAAGCCTGTATCTGTGCTTGGGACGTGGCGCGTCAGTCCTCTTCCTGCCTGGGCTTGTAGGCCTCCACCAGCTTCTGCTGCACGTTGGCCGGCACCGGCTCGTAGTGGCTGAAGTCGAGTGAATAGCGACCGCGCCCGGCGGTCACCGACTTGAGCTCGGCGGCATAGCCCTCCAGCTCCGACAGCGGCACCTGCGCCTTCACCACGATCTCGTTGCCGCGGACGCTGTCGGTGCCGCTGATGCGCGCGCGCTTGCTGGCCAGGCCGCCGCTGACGTCGCCCATGTGCTGCTCGGGCGCGTTGACCTCCAGCTCGACGATGGGCTCGAGCACCTGCGGCCGCGCCTTGCCGATCGCATCGAGGAACGCCTTCTTGCCGGCGGCGACGAAAGCGACCTCCTTGCTGTCGACCGGATGGTGCTTGCCGTCGTAGACGATCACGCGCACGTCCTGGATCGGATAGCCGGCGACAGCGCCGCTGCCCAGCACCTGGCGCACGCCTTTCTCCACCGCCGGCATGAACTGGCCCGGGATGGTGCCGCCCTTGACCTCGTCGACGAACTCGAAGCCACCGCCGCGCGGCAACGGTTCGATGCGCAGGAACACCTCGCCGAACTGGCCGGCGCCGCCGGTCTGCTTCTTGTGGCGGTGATGGCCCTCGGCCTTGCCGCTGACCGTTTCGCGGTAGGCGATGCGCGGCGGACGCGATTTCACTTCGACGCCATACCGATCCTTCAGGCGCTCGAGGTTGATGCGCAGGTGCAGGTCGGACAGGCCGCGGATCACCGTCTCGTTGGTCTCGGCTTCGTGCTCGACGACGAAGCAGGGATCTTCTTCGGACAGCTTGTGCAGGGCGGTGGCGAGCTTCTGCTCCTGGCCCTTGCTGGCCGCATCCACCGCCAGGCCGAACATCGGCTTGGGGAAATCCAGTGGCGACAGGCGGATCTGGTCCTCGTCGTGGCTGTCGTGCAGCACGGCATCGAAGTGCAGTTCGTCGACCTTGGCCACCGCCGCGATGTCGCCCGGAAGCGCCTGGTCGATCTCGACGTGGTCCTTGCCCTTGAGCTTGAACAGGTGCCCGACCTTGAACGGCTTCTTGCCGTCGTCGATGAACAGTTGCGTGTCCTTCTTCACCAGGCCCTGGTAGACGCGGAAGATGCCGAGCTTGCCGACGAAGGGGTCGTTGATGATCTTGAACACGTCGGCCACGACGTGCGCTTTCTGGTCCGGCACCGCCTGGAAGCGCTGGCGATCGGTGCCGCGCTCGAACGGCGGCGGATTGGCTTCGGCGGGATTGGGGAACCACTGTTCGGCCACGTCGAGCAGCTTCTTCACGCCGACGTTGTTGCGCGCCGAGCAGAACAGCACCGGCACCAGGTGGCCTTCGCGCATGCATTGCTCGAACGCTTCGTGCAGCTCCTCGCCCGACAGGCCGCCTTCGCCCAGGTCGAGGTAGTGCTCCATCACCGATTCGTTGATCTCGACGATCTGGTCGATGATCTTCTGGTGCCAGTCGGCCACCGGGCCCAGGTCGCTGTCGCCGCTGGTGTTGCCGAGGCAATCGATCACTTTCTTGCCGCCGTCGGCGGGCAGGTTGAGCGGCAGGCATTCCGGGCCGAAGGTGTCGCGCAGTTCGGCCAGCACGCGCTCCGCCGATGCGCCTTCGTGGTCGATCTTGTTGATCACCAGCGCGCGGCACAGGTTCCGCCCCTTGGCGTATTCCATCATCCGGCGCGTGCCGTATTCGACGCCGCTGTCGGCGTCAACGACTATCACCACCGTTTCCACCGCGCCGAACGCCGACAACGCCGGCCCGCGGAAATCCGGATAGCCGGGGGTGTCGATCAGGTTGAGGTGGATGGTCTGGCCGTTGGCCGCGGCGTGGTCGATGCTGGCGATGGCCGAGTCGATCGAGTGGCCGCGCTGCTTCTCGATGGCATCGAAATCGGACACGGTGCTGCCGCGCTCGATGCTGCCTGCCGTCTGGATTGCGCCGCCGGCCTGCAGCAGGGCTTCGAACAGTGTGGTTTTGCCGGCGCCGGGGTGGCCTGCCAGGGCCACGTTGCGGATGGTTTGTGTGCTGTAGGACATGAGCGGACTTCTCCCGATGCTGAGGAGGGAAGGCCGTCATGGCTGTCCGCGCTTCGCGCCGAAGCGTTGGGCGCTCGGCGGGCGGTCATGGCGGGTGCCGGCGGGGAGCCGGGAGGGCAAGCCTCGCGCAAGGGGCAGGGTGGGTCAAGCCTGCCGAGGTCCCACTTTCGGAATCCTCCTATTCGAACCGCCGCGGCGGTCATGCAAGCTGGCGCCACCATCCGGGCGAACGCGGTCGCAGCGCCGGAAGGCGGTGTCGATCCTGCGTGAAGTCGGCTTTGACGCGCCTGATCGGTGCCAGGTTCGGAGCCGGATTCGGAGCCGTGGTCGGAGCCGGAACCGGCCGTGTGCCGGGCGACCATCGTCTGTCGAGATTCCTATGAACATGTCCACCAAGCTGGCTGTTGTTGGCGCCTACGTCCTGATCGTGTCGCTGATTGTCTTCAAGAAAGGGTTCGAGAGCGGGGACTACCTGCTGGTGACCGTGGGGCTGATGTCGCTGGCGGTGCAGGTGATCATTTTCCGGGTCCGGCGCCAGATCCGGCGGGTGCGGCGCTGATCGGCGCCGGTCGTTCCGCGATGCCCCGGTAACACTTCTGGCGCTAGGCTGTGCCCTCGTTCACGCAGCGGGAGCACAAACATGGCCTTCAAGCGTTACGCCGAAGCGGTCTGGCAGGGCGACCTGCAGTCCGGCAAGGGTGCGATGAGCACGCCGCAGAGCGGCCTGTTCGCCGACCAGAACTATTCCTTCAAGACGCGCTTCGGCGACGAGAAGGGCACCAACCCCGAGGAACTGCTGGCCGCGGCGCATGCCGGCTGCTTCTCGATGGCGCTTTCGGCGGTGCTCGGCAAGTCCGGGTTCACCCCGGAACGGATCGAGACGCGCGCCGAAGCAACGATGGACCCGGGCATGGACCCGGGCCCGACGATCACCGGCGTGCAGTTGATCGTCAGCGCCAAGGTGCCGGGCATCAGCGCCGAGCAGTTCCAGCAGATCGCCGAAGCGGCCAAGGCCGGCTGCGTGATCTCGCGCGCGCTGTCGGTGCCGGTGACGCTGTCGGCCTCGTTGCAGGGCTGACGCGCGCTGTGCCATCCGCGCAGGTTCGCCACGCCGTGCTGGTGCACGGCGCCGGTGGCGGTGGCTGGGAGTGGGGCATCTGGCGTCGCGTGCTGGGGGCGCACGGCGTCGAGTGCGCCTGCATCGACCTCGTGCCGACCGATGCCGGACTGGCCGCCACCTGCTTCGACGACTACCAGGCGCAGCTGCGCACGGTGCTGGAAGCGCTGCCGCGCCCGCGTGCGCTCATAGGCGCCAGCCTCGGCGGGTTGCTGGCGGCGACATGCGCTGGCGAGGCCGACGCGCTGGTGCTGGTGAACACGCTGCCGCCGACGCCCTTATCGGCCCGGCTGGAGAGACGCGAATGGCCCGACGTGGTGCCCTGGCGGCGCGACGCGCGGTTGGCGTCGACCCGCGCCGCGTTGGCCGACGCCGACGACGCGACCGCGCTGTTCGCCTTCCGGCGCTGGCGTGACGAGTCAGGACGGGTGCTGCGCCAGGCGCAGTCGGGCGTGGCGGTCGACGTTCCGACGTGCCGGGTGCTGCTGGTTGCCTCGGAACTGGATGAGGACGTGCCGGCGGATGTGACCGCGGAACTGGCCGGTGCCTGGGGCGCCAGCCTGATGCGGCTGCCGGGTTCGACCCATGTCGGTCCGCTGCTGGGGCGGGACGCGGCGGACGTTGCCACGCACGTCGCGGTGTGGCTGTCGGGGTGACAGCCTGGGTCCCGGCGTTCGCCGGGATGACGAAGCTAGGCCCAGTCGATCGTGCCGCGGACCACGTTGCAGACCTGGCCGCCGGACCAGACCTCGCCATCGCCATCCACCCGCAGTTCCAGCCGCGCATCGAAGCCGACCTCGCGGCCCTGGCTGACGCTGTAGCGGTGGCCGCCGTCATCCTGCGGGCGGCCGGGCAGGGCGTGGTTGTGGTTGAGCCAGGCCGCGAGCGTGGCATTGGCGGCGCCAGAAGCGGCATCCTCGAACCGCGCCGGCGCGCCGACGAATGCGCGCACGACCAGGTCGTAGTCGCGCCCGGCATCGGCGCGGGCGAAGGCGCACAGGCCCATGCTCGACGTGCTTTCGGCCAGCGCCGCGATCGCATCCCAGTCCGGGTCGGCGCCGCGCAGGGCCGATTCGCTGGCCAGCTCGGCCAGCCACCAGCGCCGGCCGCCATCCATCAGCGCCGGCGGCAGCGCACCGAGGTCCAGGCCGGACAGCGCCGGGCGCAGTCGCGCGTCGTTGCCATCGGCGATCTCGACCACGTGCGCCTTCGGCGTGCGGACGGCGATCGTGCGCGAGGCGCCGCTGCCGTCGACCGCCAGCGGCAGCAAGCCGGCCATGCCCTCCTGCAGCACGCGACCGTCGCTGGCTTCGGCCAGGCCTGCTTCCAGCACCACGTGCGCGGTGCCGACACTGGGATGTCCGGCAAACGGCACCTCGCGGCGCGGGCTGAACATCCGGATGCGATAGCTGGCGCCGGGTTGGGTCGGGGCGAAGACGAACGTGGTTTCCGGCAGCCGGGTCCAGCGGGCGATGGCCTGCATCTGGGCATCGTCGAGGCCATCGGTGTCCAGCACCACGGCCAGGGGGTTGCCGGCGCCGGGGCGGTCGGCGAACACGTCCAGTTGCAGGTAGCGGCGAAGCGTCATTCGGCGGGGGTCCGAGGTGGGGGCGTATCGACTAGAATCGTCGTTCTTTGTGGCCACGCCCGGGCATCAGCCCGCAGGTGGCGCGCCATTCTAGGTTCTGTAGGGGCGCCTTGCCCGTACGGTTGCAGTCGAAATCAGTTGTCAATCCTGAACATCACTCACATCCATCCTCAGAGGGCAGTTGCGGTGGCGGAAGCGAATCGCTGGGTAGTACTCAAGTTCGGCGGCACATCAGTGTCTCGCCGCAACCGTTGGGACACCATCGGACGCCTCGCCGGAAAACGCATGGCCGAGGACGGTGTGCGCGTGCTGGTCGTGGTCTCGGCGCTGTCGGGCGTGACCAACGAGCTGCAGGCAATCGCCAATGGCGATGGCATCGATGCGCGCATCGCCGCGCTGGTCGAGCGCCACCGCGCATTCTGCGCCGAACTCGACCTGGATGCGGATGCCGTGCTGGGCGAGCGCCTGGCGCTGCTGCAGGCGCTGGCGACCGACGCCCGTGCCGGCGAGCGCACGCTCGACTGGCAGGCCGAGGTGCTGGCGCAGGGCGAGCTGCTTTCGTCCACGCTCGGCGCGGCCTACCTGCGCACACAGGGGCATGACTTCGGCTGGTGCGATGCACGCCACTGGCTCGATGCGGTGTCGCTGCCCAACGCCAACGCCTGGTCGCAACGCCTGTCGGTGAACTGCAGGCTCGACAGCGACGGCGCACCTGGCGAAGCGACGTTCGGCACGCGCTTCTCGGCGCAGGCGGCGCCGATGCTGATCACGCAGGGATTCATCTCCCGTCACGGCGACGGCGGCACGGCGATCCTGGGTCGCGGCGGCTCCGACACCTCGGCGGCGTACTTCGGCGCGTTGCTGAAGGCGCAGCGCGTGGAGATATGGACCGACGTGCCGGGCATGTTCAGCGCCAACCCGCGCGACGTGCCGGAGGCGCGCCTGCTTACCCGCCTGCACTATGCCGAAGCGCAGGAAATCGCCACCACCGGCGCCAAGGTGCTGCATCCGCGCTCGATCGCGCCGTGCCGCGATGCCGGCGTGCCGATGGCGATCCTCGACACCGAGCGCCCGGACCTGCCGGGCACGCGCATCGATGCGACCGCGGCAACCGTGCCGGGCGTCAAGGCGATCAGCCGCCGCAACGGCATCGTGCTGGTGTCGATGGAAAGCATCGGAATGTGGCAGCAGGTCGGCTTCCTGGCCGACGTGTTCGAACGCTTCAAGCGCCATGGCCTGTCGATCGACCTGATCGGCTCGTCGGAAACCAACGTCACCGTCTCGCTCGATCCCAGCGAGAACCTGGTCACCACCAACGTGCTCGAGGCGCTCAGCGCCGACCTGGCCGAGGTGTGCCGGGTCAAGGTGATCGCGCCGTGCGCGGCGATCACCCTGGTCGGCCGCGGCATGCGCTCGCTGCTGCACCGCCTGTCCGACATCTGGGCGACGTTCGGGCGCGAGCGCGTGCACCTGATCTCGCAGTCGTCCAACGACCTCAACCTGACCTTCGTCATCGACGAGGCCGACGCCGATGGCCTGCTGCCGCACCTGCACGCCGAGCTGATCCGCTCGCGGGCGATGCCGGTGCGCGATGCCAGCGTGTTCGGCCCGAGCTGGCGCGAGATCGCACACGGCAAGCCGCAGCGTGCGCCGGCATGGTGGCGTGGCCGCCGCGAGCAGCTGCTGGCGCTGGCCGGGCAGGGCACGCCGCGTTATGTCTACGACCTGGCGACGGTGCGCGAACGCGCCCGTTCGCTGACCGCGACGGTCGCGGTTGACCGCTGCTTCTACGCAATCAAGGCCAATCCGCACCCGGCCATCCTCAAGGCGATCACCGGCGAAGGCTTCGGCCTGGAGTGCGTGTCGCAGGGCGAGTTCGAGCATGTGTTCGCTTCGCTGCCGGAGCTGGCACCGCAGCGTGTGCTGTTCACGCCGAGCTTCGCGCCACGCCGCGAGTACGAGGCTGCGTTCGACCGCGGCATCATCGTCACGCTCGACAACATCGAGGCGCTGCAGCGCTGGCCGGAGGTGTTCCGCGGCCGCACGATCTGGCTGCGCATCGACCTGGGCCATGGCGAAGGCCATCACGAGAAGGTCCGCACCGGCGGCGTGGCGGCCAAGTTCGGCCTGCCGATGACGCGCTTCGATGCCTTCATCGCCGAGGCCCGAAAGCTCAACGTGCGGATCAGCGGCCTGCACGCGCACCTGGGCAGCGGCATCGAGGATCCGCAGCACTGGCGCGGCGTCTATGCGCACCTGGCCGGGCTGGCCGACAGCGTCGGCACGATCGAGACGATCGACATCGGCGGCGGCCTGCCCATCCCGTACACGCCGGAAGCACCGGACTTCGACCTCGCGCTGTGGCGCAGCGGCCTGGAAGAGATCAAGTCGGCGTACCCGCGCTATGGCCTGGTGATCGAGCCCGGTCGCTACCTGGTGGCCGAGAGCGGCGCGCTGCTGCTGTCGGTCACCCAGGTGATCGAGAAGGACGGCGTGCTGCGCATCGGTTGCGACGCCGGCATGAACGCGCTGATGCGCCCGGCGATGTACGAGGCCTACCACGGCATCTTCAACCTCAGTCGCCTCGACGATGGCGAGACCGCGGCGTTCGACGTCGTCGGCCCGGTCTGCGAGAGCAGCGACGTGCTCGGCCGCGGCCGCACGCTGCCGGTCGATACCGTCGAAGACGACGTGATGCTGGTCGCTGACGCCGGTGCCTACGGCATGGCGATGGCCAACACCTACAACCTGCGGGCCCTGCCGGCAGAGGACGTAATCGAATGAGTGACTGGAAATTCAAACGTGACGCCATCCGCGCGTTCCGCTTCGTGCGCTGCGAGTTCGATGCGGCCACCGGCGTGGCGCAGTTGGTGTACGCCTTCGACGACGGCCCGGAGCTGATCGAAACGATCACCGTGCCCGGCGCCCCGTTCGTGCTCGAAGGCGAGCGCGCAGCGGCGGTCGAACGCGCGCTGCGCCTGCTGCACCTGTTCACCGGCGTGAGCTACTACAAGGCGGCGGTGCCCGAGCAGATCCTGATCGACAGCTACGACATCGATGCCGATACCGCGGCGCTGCTGGAGCTGCTGTACGTCAACGGCCTTGGCGAGTTCGCGTACCGCAATGGCCTGAACCTGCACGGCAAGATCAAATTCCCCGTAAAGCCCTCCCCTTCAAGGGAAGGGTTGGGAGGGGATGGGTTGGACGCCGCGCCCACGCTCGGCCTGCGCCACCACGCCCTCGTCGCCATCGGCGGCGGCAAGGACTCGCTGGTCAGCATCGAAGCGCTGCGCGCGCTGGGTGTCGAGCAGACGGTGACCTGGATCGGCGGTTCGCAGCTGATCCGCGCCTGCGCCGAGCGCACCGGCCTGCCGACGTTCAACATCGGTCGCTCGCTGGCGCCGCAACTGTTCGACTACAACCGCGAAGGCGCCTGGAACGGCCACATCCCGGTGACGGCGATCAACTCGATGATCATGCTGTTCGCCGCGCTGCTGCTGGGCGTCGACCAGGTGGTGTTCTCCAACGAGCGCTCCGCCAGCTACGGCAGCGTCATCGAAGGCACCGGCGAAGTGAACCACCAGTGGTCCAAGGGCTGGGCGTGCGAGTCGGCGATCGGTGAGCACGTGCAGCGCCACATCGCTGCCGACCTGCATTACTACTCGCTGCTGCGACCGCTCAGCGAGCTCGCCGTGGCCCGTCAGTTCACCCGCACCGACCGCTACGACGCGCACTTCAGCAGCTGCAACCGCAACTTCCACATCCTCGGCGAACGCCCGGCCAACCGCTGGTGCGGCGTCTGCCCGAAGTGCCATTTCGTCTTCCTGGCGCTGGCGCCGTTCATGCCCAAGCCGCGCCTGATGGGCATCTTCGGCCGCAACCTGCTCGATGATCCGGCACAGATCGCCGGCTACGATGCATTGTTGGAGTACCAGGACCACAAGCCGTTCGAATGCGTCGGCGAGGGCCGCGAATCACGCGCAGCGATGGCCGCGCTGACCGCCCGCCCGGAGTGGCGCGAAGACGCGCTGGTCGAACGTTTCGCCACCGAGATCCGTCCCCAGCTCGATGCCGGTGACCTGCGCATCGAGCCGCTGCTGGTCATCGACGAGGAGCAGCGCATACCGCCCGCGTTGTGGGAACGCCTGCGTGCGCATCTCGCAGCTTGAAGGCCGCCAGGTCGCGTTGTGGGGCTGGGGCCGCGAAGGCCGCGCGGCCTACCACGCGATCCGTTCGCGCCTGCCGCGGCTGTCACTGACGCTGTTCTGTTCACGCGACGAGGCCATCGAAGTCGCCGCGCTGGCCGATCCATGCCTGGCCACTGAAACCGACGCCAGCGCCGAACGCCTGTCGGCGTTCGACGTCGTGGTCAAATCGCCCGGCATCAGCCCCTACGGCAAGGAAGCCAGCGCTGCCGCCGCGAGCGGCACCCGTTTCATCGGCGGCACCGCGCTGTGGTTCGGCGAGCATGCCGGCGCTGACGGCGTGGTGGCGCGCACCCTGTGCGTGACCGGCACCAAGGGCAAGAGCACCACGTCGGCCCTGCTGGCGCACCTGCTGCGCTGCGGCGGCCATGTCACCGCGTTGGCCGGCAACATCGGCCTGCCGCTGCTGGAAGTGCTCGACCCGCAACCCGCGCCGGCGTTCTGGGTGATCGAGCTGTCGAGCTACCAGACCGGCGACGTCGCCGCGAGCGGCGCGCATCCGCAGGTCGCGGTGGTGCTGAATGTATTTCCCGAACACCTCGACTGGCACGGCTCGCACGAGCGCTACGTCGAGGACAAGCTGCGCCTGCTGACCGAAGCCGCGCCGGCCATTGCCGTCCTCAACAGCAACGATTCGCGCCTGGTGGCAGCCGGCAACGCAGCACATCGCGACGCCGGCACCGACGTGCGCTGGTTCGGCGACCGCAACGGCTGGCACCTGCGCGAAGACGCGCTGTACCGCGGCGACGCCTGGGTCATGGACACGCGCAGCCTGCCGCTGCCCGGGCGCCACAACCGCGGCAATCTCTGCGCCGTGCTTACCGCGATCGAGGCGATTGGCCTGGATGCGGTCGCACTCGCGCCGCATGCCGCCAGCTTCCAGCCGCTGCCGCATCGCCTGCAGGCAGTGGGCACGCGGGACGGCATCAGCTACGTCAACGATTCAATCAGCACCACGCCGCACGCCAGCCTGGCGGCCCTCGACTGCTTCGGCGATCGTCGCGTGGCGCTGCTCGTCGGCGGCCATGACCGCGGCCTGCCGTGGGAGGAGTTCGCCGAGGCGATGCGCATGCAGGCGCCGGCGGCGGTGATCACGATGGGGCAGAACGGGCCGCGCATCCACTCGTTGCTGGTACCGGTGGCCGGAGAATCGGGCCTTCACCTGAGCGCCGCCGTCGACCTGGCCGATGCGATGGCCCAGGCGCGCGCCGTGCTCGGCGGCGAAGGCGTGGTGCTGCTTTCACCGGGCGCGCCGAGTTTCGGCCCCTATCGCGACTACGTGGCGCGTGGCCGCCATTTCGCCGAGCTGGCCGGCTTCGACCCGGACATGATCAGCGCCATCCCCGGCATCGGCATCGCCTGAGTTTTCACGCGTCGAGGACAGGCGAGGGTTAGGCTCGCGCGGCAGTACCGCTGATCCGGTCATGCCCAACGCAAGGGGAGAGTCCATGCAACGCCTGATGCTCGCTGCGATCCTGTCGCTGTGCACGCTGCCCGCGATGGCGGCCATGGTCGAGAAGCCGGTCGACTGGACGATCGGCAAGGACACCTTCACCGGCGTGCTGGTCTACGACGGCACCAACGCCATCAAGCGTCCGGGCCTGGTGATGGTGCCGAACTGGAAGGGCATCAATCCCGCCGCGATCGAAAAGGCCAGGCAGATCGCCGGCGACGACTACGTCGTGCTGGTAGCCGACGTCTACGGCAGCAAGGTCCGGCCGACCACCGACGAGGAAGCGGGCAAGGTCGCGGTGCCGTTGCGTGCGGATCGCGCAACGCTGCGCGCGCGGGCCGAGAAGTCGGTCGCAGTGCTGAAGGAACAGGCTGGAAAGGTGCCGGTCGACGCAACCCGGATCGGCGCGCTCGGCTTCTGCTTCGGCGGAACGACCGCGCTGGAACTGGTGCGTGGCGGCGACGAACTGGCCGGCGTGGTCAGCCTGCACGGCGCCCTGGCAACGACCGCCCCGACCAAGGACGATGGCGCGCGCACGCCGGTGCTGGTGCTCAACGGTGCCGACGACCGCAGCGTCACCGACGAGGACATCGCCGCCTTCGAGAAGGAGATGGATGCGGCCGGCGCCGACTGGCAGTTTGTAAACTTCAGCGGCGCCGTGCACTGCTTCGCCGAGCCGGAGGCGAACAACCCGCCTGGCTGCGCCTACAACGAGCGCGCGGCCAAGCGCGCCTACGAAATGATGTTCGACTTCTTCCGCGAGCGCTTCGCCGCGAAGAAATGACGCTGCCGCGCGGTCAGTGATCCCGGCTGACCGCGTACCGGGCCAGGCCGCGCAGCGCGGCCGTGTAGTCGTTGTCGTCCAGGCCGTCGAGCGCACGCTCGGCGGCCAGTGCATATTCGCTCGCGCGGCGACGGCTGTAGTCGAGGCCGCCGGTGGCGTGGATCGCCGACAGCACCTGCGGCAAGGCACCGGTATCGCCCTGCTCGATGGCGGCGCGCAGCAGTGCGCGGGTCGCCTCGTCGCTGTGGGCAATGGCGTGGATCAGCGGCAGCGTCGCCTTGCCTTCGGCCAGGTCGTCGCCGAGGTTCTTGCCCAGGGTCTGCGCATCGGACGCGTAGTCGAGCACGTCGTCGGCAATCTGGAAGGCATAGCCCAGGTTGAGGCCGTAGTCGTGCAACGCATCGCAGGTCACCTCGTCGGCGTCGCAGAGCAGGGCGCCCAGTCGGGTCGCGGCAGCGAACAGCACCGCGGTCTTGCGCTCGATCACGCGCAGGTAGGCGGCTTCGTCGGTGTCCGGGTTGCGCACGTGCAGCAGCTGCAGCACTTCGCCTTCGGCGATGCGGTTGGTGGTGTCGGCGAGTATCTGCATGACCGGCATGCGCTCGAGTTCGACCATCAGCTGGAAGCTGCGCGAATACAGGAAGTCGCCAACCAGCACGCTGGCGGCATTGCCCCACACGGCATTCGCGGTACGGCGACCGCGGCGCAGGTCCGACTCGTCGACCACGTCGTCGTGCAGCAAGGTCGCGGTATGGATGAATTCAACCAC
>Ga0102589_1003858_pt1 | contig 14857 bp, 17 predicted proteins | sample AraplaMF_Col_mLB_FD_76858 | JGI IMG/M metagenome (GOLD analysis project Ga0102589, IMG submission 76858) | Arabidopsis root microbial communities from the University of North Carolina, USA - plate scrape MF_Col_mLB | ecosystem: Host-associated > Plants > Roots > Endosphere | place: USA... | reverse complement strand
GCGAGCGGCATGAGCATTGAGGAATTATGCGAAGCCGCCGCCGCTGTGGAATGGATGTACGGGAAAGGAGGGGGTTAACCCAATGGATGATCGGATCTCCAAAAATATTCACCGCGAACTGCGCACCATGAACGGGAAGCTCGATGAGATGGGCGTCGTCTCCCGCATATTGACGGACAGCATTAAGGAACAGACAGCGGAGATGAAGCGAAATGCAAGAAGGAAGACGCCGAAGATAGGAGGACTTACCTTTCCTACTGCTACGTCTGATAGCATTACGTTTTCCAAATTGAACACGATGTTCGTTTCCTTACAGAGGCAGGTAGCTTCACTCGGTGTTTCACCATTGATAACGATAGCAACAAACTCATCATCTTCAAACAGGGTTGTGATTGAGAATACGAATGAGCTTGCTTCGTCTATTGCCCAGCAGTTACCGACTTCGCTCTCGCAAAAGCCAGCTGTTGCTCTTGCTTTTGCTCTGTGTAATTGCAGTTCTGACAAGAAGGAGGAAAAACCCAAGACTTGGCTTGATTATATAGGCGATGCTTACAAATTATTTAAGGATGTAAATAGTGATTTTACAAATCTTAGAGATCTTTCAGACAATATAAAGTTTGGCAAAGAAATGTACGAGAAAATTAAGAAGAAACGGGGCGGCTCCAAATCTGATGGGGAGTCTGAAAGTTCTAGCGGAGGAAAAGATGATCCGCAGAAAGATCTTGGAAAAGCTGCTAACGGTACTAAAAATGAAGGGGAAGCCAAAGACAAGGGCAATCCATCCAATAAGGGCAAAGAAAAAGAGAATACAGCTGATTCTTTGAAGTCTGCGGCAAGTGGCTCGAATAAGGATAAAAATTCTCCCCCTAATAATGCCAAGCCCAATGATAGCAAGAGTCCTCCAACGAATACGGGTACGGATGCAGACCAGAAATCCTCACCGAAACCTACCTCAAATGTCCGGCGGGATTTAGCGAATGCAGCTGCCGGATCGAATGGGGAAGGTCAAGCTCCTTCGCCAAAGGATACAAAGGTTGATAATACTAAACCAAGCCCAGCGCCAAAAAATAGGCGAGGGGCAGGTATATTAGGGAGGGCGAAAAGACTCGGCAAATGGGGAGGTTTCTTAGCTGGGGGAGCTGGTCTTGCTATGGGTCTTTTTGGCGGCAAGAAGGATGAAGATGGAGGTGGGGAAAAGTCTGAGTCCACTGCGGATGATTCCTCGAACGTCGTTCAGGCAACAGCTGAAACGGTTCAATCTGTTCAATCAACAGTTGGGCCGATGGCGGATGCTGCTAAAGCGGCTTCGACCGCGTCAGATGTGAGTAAGGCTGCCTCTGCAACGAAGAAGGTCGGCTGGTTGGGCAAGTTGTTGAAGGGAGCTCGTACAGTCAGCAAGGCAACAAGGTTTCTGCGCTTTAATCCCGTTGGATTTCTAGGCGGATTAGCCGTAGATGCAGGCTTATGGGCAGCGGAGAAGTTCCTACTCCCGAATGACGAGGAGAACCCAGACAAGGAATCAGAAGAGGATGACAAGTCAAAATCAGCTGCAAAGATGATTGTGAGATCCTATATGGCTAAAAACCATGCGCTTGCAGCCTCGACGGGACAATCAAATATACAATCGTATTCCCCTAATGGTGAGGGCATGCAATCGATAGTTGAGGGTTCACCGACTGGAGCGATACCCTCAACTGCATCTATGCCTCAACATCAGACACCCAATATGCCTGGGCCTACTGCTAGTGGCAGCATGGAAGTCAGCACGAACAGCAATGTCACGATGAACCTGAACGTGAACGGCTATATTGACAACCGCATGATTGAAGAGATTAAGCGGATCGCCCGCGAGCAGTACGACGCCTCATTCCGAGCATTAGAGCGGGGCATTGCGGACAAACTGCCGAAGCCTAAGCCTATCCCAAGGCCTCAGGTGGCGGAAGGAGGAATGATGTCCCATTAATACGCGAAAAAGCAAATTAGGCGGCGTGGAACTGTTCGTCATTTCAGAGGAACCTGAGTATTCAGTGCAGGTGAGCAGTCACAATGTGGAAAAGGGCGGTACCATTACGGATCACATCCGGAAGGAAACAACAAGCTTAGTTCTGCAAGGATTGCTAATAGGCCCCCAGGCCTCCAATTATAAGCAGCGTTTGGTAAAGGCAATGAACGAGGGGAAGCTGCTCCAATACACAGGGCGCAATATGATGCTGAATTGTGTCATCACTAGCTTGCGAACCGCTCATAACAACTCGATTGCTAATGGCATGACTTTCACCATGTCATTGAAGCAGGTCAACATTGTCCAGCCAGCTTACAGTAAGCTGCCGCCGAAGAAGAAGGCAGCTGTGAAGCCGAAGAGTCGCTCAGGTAAGCGAAATACTTCGTATCGTCCAAAACCGGAGTCTCATACAGTGCGGAATGGACAATCGTTGTGGGATATCTCAACTTATCACAAGGTTAGCGCTACGATTGTTAAAGTGGCCAACAGTATTATCAATCCGGCAATCCCATTAATAGAAGGTACCAAGCTTTTACTCGGTTACATCAATAAGAAGAAAAAAGGCAGCAGGCCTTCAGGTGGTGGAGGCAAGCAATACATGCAGGATCGGTAAGGCAAGGAAGCTTCAGAAAGGAGGAGAAGGATGGCGATCATCGGGATCGACAAAGATCTTATTCCTTACTCATTTGATATGGATTTGGGCGATCGAACCTATACGTTCGAAATACGCTACAACTTTACCCATGATTATTTTACCGTGGACCTATCGGAAGGGGATACTCCGTTAGCTCTTGGCGTCAAGCTGGTATGGGGAATGCCGCTGTTCGTCAGCATGGAGACGCGGGAGTTCCCGCTTGAGCTCATCGTCCCGTATGGGGATAATCCGGAAGAACAGATTACGTGGGATACACTTGGGCAGTCTGTTCACCTGCATTTGGGGGATGACGATGGAATACTTATTTAATCGCGGGTGCGAGATTTTGATTGGTGGTTATCGATTCAACTACGGTGATCTGACAATGAATGTTCACGTAGATTTTGATGATAACAATGAACCGAATGAATCCACCGTAGAGCTGTACAATTTGTCCAAGCATACGCTGGCGAACATTCGCACGGGGATGCGAGTCATTGTCAATGCGGGTTACGGCAAGGATCTCGGCACTGTGCTTCAGGGCAATATTGTAGAGGTACGAACGAAGCGGGAGCAGATGGATCGGGTGACGACGATTCAAGTGAAGGACGATTTGACAGTTTCCTTATATGAAATGGCACATACGTATCGGCCGGGCACGAAGGCTAGCGAAATTATTCATGATCTGTTAAGTCGGGCGCAAATTCCGCATGGAGCCGTGCAGCTCGGTTCTAATCATGCTTATATGAAGGGATTCGTTGCGAAAGGCGATCCAGTTGCGTCGATACGCCGGGCAGCTCGTGAATGCAATACGGAAGTATTTACTCGGCAAGGTAAGCTATATTTCAAGCCTCTTGCTGGAGCCGGATTAGAGGTAACAGGCATCGTTCGCTTATCCGCTGACAGCGGGTTAATTGACAGCCCGCAATCGTATGAGGAGGACAAGGTTAAGGGTGTGCGCGTGACGTCCCTCTTGAATTATCGGCTGCATGCAGATGCACAGCTTCGATTGGTCAGTGAGGATTTTGACGGTGTGTACCGGGTGAAGCGGGGCAAGCATACCATATCGATGGATCAATTTGTGACAGAAGTGGATTTGGTTAAGATTTAACCAATTCGTTGTATTTGCATAAGGGGTAACGGCGATAAGTGTGAGCATGCCCAGAAATGCTAGACGATGATAATGCGATTAAGTAACAAGGAGGTGACGCTATGGGCGCGAATCGAGCGGTCAGTGCACTGGAAGCCTGGATGGATCATAGAATCTCGGGAACAGCAGGAGCGCAACTGGGTACGATTGTGAGCATGGGAGCGGGCACGGCTGATGTGGAGCTGGAAGGCGAGGCTGGACTTATTCGATATCAGCTTCCGATTTTAGAGCAGGCACAAGACATCGTGATCGAAAGTGGGAGCCGTGTACTGGTTGTATTTACAGAGGCCGGCAAAGGTGGCGGCGTCATTGTCGGAAAGGTGGCTGGAGGATGAGGACGTGGGCGCTTCAAGACGGAGATCTTCAATTATCAGATGGACAAATTGCTTGGATCGATGGGCGTGAGGAATTAACGCAAGCGGTTCGCATTCGGTTGGGTACTCGCTTGGGCGAGTATTTTTTTGCGCCGGATATGGGCTTGGATCATGAGCGAATGGTTGGCAAGCAGGTAGATGAGGATACCATTCGCGAGGCGATTATGCGCTGCCTCATGGATGAACCGCGCATTCAATCGGTTGAGGATGTAGAAGTGACAAGAGACAAGCACTCGCGTACAGCTCAAGTACGCCTAGTCATGACAAGCTCTGAAGGAGAGGAGGTTGAGCTTATCTATGCTGACGGCAGCGGGATTGAAGCGTAAAACCTATCATGAAATTTATGAAGAAATGGTTGAGGATTTAGGCAAGCAGCTCGGACAGGACATCAATACCTCGGAGACATCGCCACTTGGGATGATGATGCAGCTCTTTGCATGGCACTTGTCTGTGCTGTGGGAAGATGTCGAGCAGGTATACCACGAGTCGTATATTCAATATGCAACCGGAGTGCAGCTTGATGCATTGGCCGTATTTTATGGGCTGCGTCGCAAGCTGGAGCAGGCGGCTTATGGGAATATCAAGCTGACAGGCGTTCCGAAGTTTATCGTTCCAGCAGGACTACAAGTGGGTACGAAATCAGGCGTGTGGTTCATGACGGTAGATGATTGCGTATTGGACGATTCGGGCAAGGGAGAAGTTGCTGTGGTGGCGACTGTACCAGGCATTATCGGTAACGTACCTGCTGATTCCATTACAGAAATGCTTACTTCCGTGAAGGAAATTACGAGCATTACGAACCCAGCTAGTATGGCAGAGGGTCGTGAACGGGAAAATGATGTCGAGTTCCGCGACCGTTTGCGTTCCGCGCGAGATGGCAGTCATGCGGCAACCGTGGACGCAATTGTATCTGCCCTGCTGCAAATTCCGGATGTAAAATCAGCAGCTGTACGTGTGAACGATACGATGCAGACGAATGAAGAAGGTATTCCAGCGAAGTCGATTCGTACGTACGTATACGGCGGTCAGGATGAACGCATCGCACAGACGATTTTTGAGAAAAAGGCAGCGGGAATTGGAACAGACGGAACAAAAACCGTAAAGGTTCGCGATGTCAGCGGAGGCGAGCATGATGTGCGCTTTAGCCGCATGAAGCTGCTTGATGCCCATATTGAGGCAGAAGTAAAGGCAACTTCGTCATTTTCTTCTCGTGGGAAGGAGGACATCGTCACCGCGATTGCGCAGTATATCGGCGGCGTCGGCGCGGATCAGCAAGACTACACAGGACTTCCGCAGGGATCACGTATCGTGTACAGCCGTTTGCTGGCAGCCATTCAGAATGTGGCTGGCGTCGAAGAAGTGCTCGAGTTGAAGGTGAAGCTTGGTGATGGCGAATTCGTCAGTGGCAACGTAAGCATTCCGCTTTATGAAGTGGCTCGTGTGGCACCTGAGCGGATAAAGGTGGCGGTGACCTATGTTTAAGCTGCCAGAGGTAATGGAGTTGCTGCCGGATGTCATCGCAAAGGAAGGCAGCAGCCGCTTCGCTCAGCTCGTAAATGTATGGCTGAAGCAGATGAATGAGCTAAGCATTACGATTCAGCGAATATCGGAATGGAAAAGCATCGAACAGGCAGAAGGTGCCGCGCTGGATGAAATTGGCGGCAACTTGGGGCAAGCACGCGGTCAAGCGACCGACGAGGTGTATCGGTTGCTTCTCCGTTCCAAGCTGGCCCGCATGAATTCAAGCGGTAGCTTGGATTCCGTCATCGAGGTGCTCGCTCTAGCTCTTCGAGCAGCACCGGATGAGTTTCGCATCGCGGAGCAGTACGATGACCCGATCCAGCCTGAACCTGCGGCGATTCAGGTCACCGAGGTACCATACGAGAAATTGAATGGCGTTGGGCTAAGCCCTTCGCAATTCGTTTCTCTTGTTGAGAGCCTCGTCGCGGCTGGCGTCCGCGTGACGCAGGTCGGTCTAACGGGCTCGTTCGAGCTGGCATATGCCTACGATGTGCTCGAACAATCCGAGCTCGGCCTCGCTGACGAGGCGATGACCGTAGGCGGTACTCTGGGCGATCTTTATGTCCCGGGCAATGACTACGTACTACCGGTATAGGATGATGTTCGGTAATGGCTCGATAGAGTGAACGGATGATGGCGCTTATAAAATATCAATCACTTATCCAAAGGCTTTCATATGAAAATGAACAAGTTTTTATGGAAGACTCTTTCGGTTAAAGAACTATCTATTAACTATTCAACAACTAGGTTTTGCATGTTTTTGTTCTTAATTTACTAGGAACCATTACGAATGAAAAATGAGGTGACGATACATGGCATTCGAAAAAGAGCTTCCAGAATGGAAGGGAAAAGGGGTCAAGCCCCCGCAAAGCAAACTGGACGAAGGCTGGAAAGTCCAAGACAAGCCTCCCGCAGCTTGGCTGAACTGGCAAATGAATAAGACGTACGAAGCCTTGAAGGAAGTACAGGAGAAGGCAGCGGAGAAGTCGGAGGTTGCTTCAGCAATTGAGGATACAAAGAAATATACGGATCAAAAAGTAGCAGGGATTGATTTAACAAAAATCACTCCAGATTCAATCGGGGCAACGAAAAAAATAGACTTCGATATTCACGCTGCTGATAAAACAAAGCATATTACAGCAGATGAGCGAAACGCTTGGAATGCAAAGGAAACGCCGGGTGGTGCACAGGCAAAGGCAAATCAAGCTGAAACAAATGCTAAAAATTATATTGATTCTAAAGCGTGGCAAAAACATAAGGTAGCCTCAGACGATGGAACAGCGATTGACATTTCTAATAGAGATTTAAACAGTATTGTACACACTGGTTTCTATAAAGGAACGAATATGGGGAATGCTCCCGCTCTTGTTCACGGATGGGGGTATGTTGAAGTTATCACACATGCACCAGGTTCTTGGGTTTTGCAAAAAGTATATGATTTGCACGCGGATAGATTCTATATGCGCAGACTCCAAGATAATGGTTGGACAGCTTGGACACAGGACCTTTTTCAATCTGGCGTTGACGCGAAAAATCGCATCGCGGGTGCCATCAGCGCTAAAGGGGTACCGGCATCCGCATCAGATACTTTTGAACAATTAGCTTCAAAAATACAGACAATCGAAACAGGGAGAAAGTACGCCTCTTCAAGTTTCTATAGATCACTTACTTATGATGGGACATTTGAAGTTAATTCACTTTCATTTAAACCAAGTGAAGTAATATTATTGTTAAATTTAGTAGTTGTTGAGTACTCGGATGGTTCTGGTATAGCTGGTCGTACGCAAAATATGGCTATGGTATTAGGATGGGGATCTGCACAATATGAAGACATGGGAATAAAGCTGAGTGTTGGAGTAGAATTCCTAAATAATGGTTTTGTTGTTAATCATAAAGTACACTCTATTGGAGAATTTTATCGAGGCGCTGTACAAGTAACAAGATGGGAGGCAATTTCATAAGAAATTGTATGAATGAACGTATGAATTAATGAATGATTCAAGATAGATTTTTATGCTCTCGGCCTTAGCTGAGGGCTCTTTATTTCCACTCGAAAGGAGGAAATGAGATGGAACGAATTGATTGGCTCTTGAAACTTGGGGTGGGCGCGGCGGGTGGAACTGTAGCATTACTATTTGGCGGCTGGCCGATGCTGCTGCAAGTACTGCTTATCATGACCGTAGCAGATTACATCACCGGCATTATGGCAGCAGGCTCCGAAGGCAAGTTGCGCAGTAGCGTAGGGCTCATTGGTATTGCACGCAAGGTGTTTATTTTCGTAATCGTATCGATCGCGCATCAGGTGGATGTGGTGCTAGGAGGGCAGCATCTACTCAGAGATGCGACGGTCTTTTTTTATATGGCGAACGAATTGTTGTCGATTATTGAAAATGGCGGACGTCTAGGCGTGCCGCTGCCTCCGGTTATTAAACAGGCGGTGGAAGTGTTGAAGGGAAAAGGGGGAATTCATGATGAGCATCGACATTAAGCAGCGCCTGATTCCAGATGGAAGGGCGAACAAGCCGAACCTTGCCATGAAGCCGATGTATCTTACTGTGCACAACACGGACAATACAGATGCGGGGGCGACTGCAGAAGCGCATTCGAGGTATTTGTTGAACGGCAGTGGCGGGGCGAAGAAGAGCTGGCACTATACGGTGGACGATAAGAGTGTGTATCAGCATTTGCGAGATACTGAGCAGGGGTGGCATGCCGGGGATGGGATAGGCCCTGGCAATGCGTTGTCTATTGGCGTTGAAGTATGTATGTACGCAGGGATCGACGAGCAGGCCGCATGGTGCAATGCTGCTGAACTGCTCGCCATCTTGTCGTGCAAGCATGGCATTGCACTGGAACGCATCATGCCGCACAAACATTGGAGCGGGAAGGCTTGTCCGTCTCGACTGCTGCCGCATTGGCAGCAATTTATGGACATGGTGGTGCAGGCTAAGGAAGCGATGTCAGGCGACACTAGTGGTACGAAGCCGCCATCGCCCAATCCGACTATCGAACAGCAGCTGCGTGCCGAGCGAGTGAAGGTCATCTGGGAAGGTGCACCCAAAGAAAGTTCGCAAGGGTACTTGATCGACAATAAGGTTTATATCCCAGTGCGCGAGGCTGTAGAACGTAGTGGAATGCGTGTGCATTGGGAAGCGGAGAAGAGGCAGGTTGTCGTCCGTGGAGGCAGCGAGTAAATTAAACGAATGAGGCCACATTCAACGGAGATGGAGAATCAATTACTATCATCAAAGATAAAGTACTGGCACGATTGCGATTGCTGTATATCCCTGTCCATGCTCCTTCTCACAACCAAGAATACTTTCCCTCCTGACTGCACAATCTAACATAATGTGACATTGTTGCCGCCGAACAACTTTCCTTAATGGACTCAACTTTTCTTGCCGGTTCCAACAGGTTGTTGCCGGTTCAATTGTTGTAAGGAGGGGCAACACTGTTTCTGTAGACCCACACGGGATCGGTGAGGTAAGATAGGATTCCGGGTTGGAACGGCATATTCCATAATATGCCTGGTAATAAGGAGTCAGGGAGGGGTCAGCGTGAGCGCGGACATATATGCAGATATGAAGCAAGGGGAAAAAGGAGCATGGATCAGCATTGCTGCCTATATTGCCCTATCCGCATTCAAGCTAGCTATCGGCTTATTCTACCAATCGAAGGCGCTCCAAGCAGACGGATGGAATAACTTGACGGATATCGTCGCATCGCTTGCTGTACTTATCGGACTGCGAATTTCGCAGAAGCCGCCAGATCACGACCATCCATACGGTCATTTGCGGGCGGAGACAATCGCTGCTCTAATTGCTTCCTTTATTATGGCGACAGTCGGGATTCAAGTGATCATATCCACGGTACAAGCATTGTTCCATGGCGAGTCGACAACCCCGAACCCGCTTACGGGTTGGGTAGCGCTTGGCTGTGCGATTGTGATGTACGCGGTGTACTCATATAATAAGCGGCTGGCAGAGCGCATTCGTAATCAGGCGCTTATGGCGGCAGCACAAGATAACCGGTCAGATGCATTTGTAAGTATTGGCGCAGCAGTTGGTATTTTCGGTGCTCAGCTTGGCATTAGCTGGCTCGATCCGCTTGCCGCTTTAACAGTAGGCTTCATTATATGCAAGACAGCATGGGATATTTTCCGAGAAGCAACTCATACATTGACGGACGGATTCGATGAAGCGCAGCTGGATCGCCTGCGTAAGACGGTAGAGAGTACAGAAGGCGTGCGCAAGATTAAGGAAGTGAAGGCGCGCCTGCATGGAAGTCTGGTTCTCGTTGATGTGGTTGTACAGGTTGATCCGAAGCTAAGCCTCATTGAAGGACATCATATTTGTGACGATATTGAGCAGCGTATGAAGCGCAAGCATAATATTACTCATGTACATGTGCATGTCGAGCCAATGGATACAGATACAAGCAAAACAATTCATCAGCAATTGGTGTAATGTATGATCATAGAACGCGACCAGCGTGCCCGCGAGCGACGGTAACATCCGTCCTCAGGGCACGTTTTTTTGTGTTTCTAGTAAAACGGACAGACGGAGCAGATCACATAAATAAGCATCGAAAGAGTAGTACTGGGAATGGGCTCGATTGTTTAAATCTGGTATTCACCCCATGAATCAACCAATTAATAGGCACAAAGACCCACAGAGAAGGTTACAATTTTGTCTTTTTTAAGAGGATAGGCCGATAGAAACCGACGAAGAAGACTCTATATAATTAGGCGTAGGGGAAATGGGATGTCATTACAGAAATAGAATAACCACTTAATTATAGAAACAATTGACATCTTGTTCATATGAACATCAACTCACATTCGGTTCACGATTACAGTAATGTAACAACAACTTAGAGGAGGATTTCTATGAAGAAGAAATTACTGTTAGGCATAATGATGTTCACAATGGCAGGGCAGATGATATTGCCGTCATTGCATGCGGCACCTGCAGCAACTAGCAATGTACAAGCTGCATCTGTAACGAGCTCCAACCAGAATCGCGGAGAGATTGTTCAGTCCGTCAATTTGAGAACGAAGCCGAGTACTTCATCCTCAATCATTCGATTGGTGAAGACAGGCGAATCCGTTACAATTTTGGACAAGCCCAACAGCAGTTGGTACAAAGTGAAGGATACCAAAGGCAACACGGGCTATGTAAGCTCTCAGAGCAAATACATACGAGTAGGGAATACATCAGGCTCTAACTCTTCAGGAAGTTCAAATAATAAACCTACGACTTCTGTTCCATCAAGTAAGGCTGCGAAGATGGACAAAGTGGAGAAAGTAGCGAAGAAATACATGGGCACGCCTTATGAATTTGGATCGAATCGGAATACAACCAAAACATTTGATTGCTCCGACTTTGTACGCCAAGTCTATAAGGAAGCATTAGGAATCGTACTGCCGACAGACTCCCGGAAGCAAGGCACTTATATTAAGGATAAAGGCGGCGTGAAGAAGAGCATCAGCCAACTGCAGCGAGGAGACTTGATGTTCTTCATGTCCTATAAGGGATCCAGTGCATCCAGTTATAAAAATGTGAATAAATCAAAAGAGCGAATTACACATGTCGGCATTTACTTGGGCAATGGCAAAATCATTCATACATATTCCAAAGCTTCAGGCGGCGTACGGATCGACACGGTGAGCAACACTAGCTGGGAACATCGTTTCCTGTATGGAGGAAGCGTAGTAAAATAGAAGCGTTCATCGAGCATACTGCATATGCACGCATCAAAAAGGGCTATCTATTCAACAGGGAAAGCTGTTGGTAGATAGCCCTTACTTGTCCGTAGGAAGAGGAATTCAAGCGTGCTGATGCATGTTCCGTCCCACATCCATTAAATGGAACACGGCGGTTCCTAGTTATTGATATTTTGGAGGCCCTTGTTGTTCATCGTTCTTCGGTCTTGTGCGATATTTCTTCGTCTTCGCCATGGCAACTGCAGCCCATGAGCTAAGCAAGCTTATTGGAAGCAATAGAGCAGTAGTTGTGTAGCGTACAATATTGTCCTGATAGAGGACATAGGCAATGACAAGCACCATGAGTGGGGCGTAATCGACATACCGCACCATCCGATGTCTGAGGCCTAAGCGGTTCTCAACGATACCGAAACAGAAGAAACCGGCAATAATGATGGCAGCGAATAGGAACGCTCCTGTAATCCAGCCGAGTGCTCTCATGAGAAGAGCAAGCGTGATAAGGGCGTATCCGACGAAGCCTACTCCAGTAAACAGCATGTTGCAATCAACTCCTTGGCTAAGATCCTAATCGTAGATGATTATTGCAGCAATTGCAACACGGTTCGGGCACAGGCCTCAGGATCCGTCATAGCAAGAGCGCCAAGCTGCCGCTTCTCGCGCAGCCGGTCATAGTGGTGCTGTAATTCGTTGAACCAACGTGCAATGGTATCCGAGGATTCAATCTTCTCACCCATACCATGCTCCATGAAATATTCACAGTTCTCTTCCTCTTGTCCAGGGATCGGATCATAGAAGAGCATAGGGATGCCCTTCATCATTCCTTCTGTACAAGTCATTCCCCCAGGCTTCGTTACCAGTAAATCAGAAGCATCCATCAGACGCGACACCTCTTGCGTGTAGCCGAATATATGTATGTTCGGATGCTGGAACAATGGATCCTGTTCCATCCGAGCGATTGCCTTCTGATTGCTGCCCATGCAGAATAGAAGCTGGACATGTTCGCGCCATGTCGTCATGTACTGGAGCAAATCCTCATTCAGAGACAATCCCCAGCCGCCGCCCATAATCATGACGGTCGGAAGCGGACGCAATCCAAGTTCCTGCTGCGCTTCCGATTGAGGACAGCGCTCCCAGAACTTTGGATGAACAGGAATGCCAGTAACAACAATGCGGCTATCATCAATCCCGCGTTCCAGAAGCTTGTTCCGTACTTCTGGCGCGGAGACGAGGTATTTTGTAACTTCTGGGTTCATCCACGTACCATGCGCATCGTAGTCCGTAATCAATGTATATAAAGGAAGATGAAGACCAGAGCGCTTCAGGCGCGATACGATGATATTCGGAAATGGATGAGTGCACACAATCGCATCAGGACGCAATTGATCGAGCACATGAGAAGCTTGTGTGTAGAAAATGCGATGCAATGCGAGCTGTGTGACGCGGTTCAGCGATTTTTTATATTTTTTTCGATACAAGAGTCCAACCAGCTTCGGCTGTGAGCTTACCGTCTTCCGATAAGCAGCGAAGATTAGCGGCCCGACCGTCGGATTCAAGAACTTGCCCAGCTCGATGACGCGTGTTTGGACATCGGGCTCCAGCTGGCGCAGTCCGACTGATAGGGCATAGGCTGCTTGCGTATGGCCTGTACCGAATCCTTCAGATAGAAGGATGATTCTCTTTTTTCGCATGTTCTCACCCACATTCCATTATAACCTGAAAGTTGAAAGGAAGCATCAGCCAATTACGTCGAAACTGAGCGTTCATTTTCCTTGGTTTAGTTGAAATTCACAGGCAGGTATGATAAGGTTCAGGTAACGGCATATGACCATAATTTCTAATTGGTCATTCAGTCAAATGTGCGCCAGGAGAAAGGAGGCGGGGGATGTGACCGTAGACCGCCGAAAACAAATCGTGGAAGCGGCAGCGCAATCCTTTGCTCTGTTCGGGTACAAAGCGACGACGATGGATCAAGTAGCGAAGATTGCCAAGGTAGGCAAAGGAACGATATATACGTTCTTTACGAACAAAGAGGAGCTGTTCGATGAGATTTTGCAGCAGCTCATCCACGAGATGAAAGAGATCGCGGATCGGGAAATCACCGAGGATAGACCGTTTATTGATAAGCTGTATCGTGTGTTGGATCGTGTGCTGGAATATAGAAGCCGCCATGAGCTGGCATTGAAGCTGTCCCAGGAGCTGCGCGACTTCGGGACGCCGATGGCGAAGGAAGCGCTGGCTAAGATGGAACAGGAACTGCTTGAGTACATAGAGCGCGAAGTGCGTGTGGCTATGGAGCGTGGAGAAGTGAAGCAAGGTGACCCGAAGGTCGTCAGCTTCGTCATGCTTCAATTGTACAAAGCGCTTACGACCGAATGGAACAAGCTGAATGCTCCGCTCGATAAGGAAGCGATTAAGGATTATTTCCGCCTTCATTTTATGGAAGGGTTAATGATTCGCCAGCCATAAGGAAGTCAGGACGGATGTTGATATACAAAAGAGAAGCACCCTTCAAATAGGAACGCGTGGTCGAACCTGCAGAAGGGTGCTTTTGTGTGGAGACTATAATATAGTTATTTACTTTTTAATGACGACCATCTGAGCTTTCTCTAATTTCTTAGACAAGTCAACTAGTGCATTCTTCGGATCCTTCTTGAAATGAGTAACCGTTAAGCCAAGCTTGTCTGCGTTCAGCTTCTCCCAAGCTCCATCATCGAGCAGAACAATCGTTTGGGCAAATCCGCGTGACTCCCCGATGACAATATCGCCACCGTACTGACCAGCGAGCTTCACACCTTTCAGTTCTGTCACCGTTGTATCTGTCTTCGCGAAGATCACCGCATTGTCGCCTGTTACTTCAGGCAGCTTCGCAATCACTTCTGTTGTGTCTTTGTCCTTCACTTGTTGAAGCAACCCATTATTGAACAAGCCTTGAGCGGTTGATTTGCTGATCGCAATGACACGGTCATCCGCTTGCTTTGCATCATATTTCAATGCGAAATCATCTGTCTTCGACACATCATTCTTCGTGCTCTCCAAAGCATCTTTAATTTGAGCATCCGTTCCATACATAATCAGTCCATTTGCCTTAGGGCCGAATAGGCTGCAGCCTGTCGCCATTACAAGTACAAGTATCATGGTAGCTACTATTCCAAGTTTCTTTTTCATTCGTCATCCACCTCAATTACCAGTATTGATTCTTACACCGTTAACGATACAGGAGGGATCATTTTGTTGCCATTGGTTTAGATGACAGCACTCTTTCAATCTCGTAAGAAAGTAGGACTATAGTATCAAAATAGCCGCTGCTCGCAAGAAGTTGCCTGCATAAGATAATAATTCCCCTCCTTTTTACCGTTATAGTAGATATGTACTTTTTTGTTCCATTGGAACTACTCACAGGAGCAAAACGGGAAGGGAGAAGATAAGGTGTACCCATCAAGGAAAAAATCGA
>Ga0102589_1003856_pt1 | contig 14858 bp, 12 predicted proteins | sample AraplaMF_Col_mLB_FD_76858 | JGI IMG/M metagenome (GOLD analysis project Ga0102589, IMG submission 76858) | Arabidopsis root microbial communities from the University of North Carolina, USA - plate scrape MF_Col_mLB | ecosystem: Host-associated > Plants > Roots > Endosphere | place: USA... | reverse complement strand
CGCGCCGCGCGATCTGCGCGGGGCGCTCGCCCGTGATGTCCTGGCCGTTGAAGAGGATCGTGCCGCTGGTGGGTTCGAGGAACTTCGTGAGCAGGTTGAAGCAGGTCGTCTTGCCCGCGCCATTGGGTCCGATGAGCGCGTGGATCGAACCGCGCACGACCGAGAGGTCGACCTTGCTGACCGCGGTGAAGCCCTTGAATTCCTTGGTGAGCTGGCGTGTTTCGAGAATGACGTCGCTCATCTCGCGAAGCCGCCCGGGTAGTGACCGAAAAAGTCTGTCATGCGTTTGTTCTCACAGCGCCACCATCGAGCGCGGACCGATTGTTGGGGGGCGCCTCTCGCTTGCATACTGGGGCAAATGCCTATGCTGCAGTGCAACCTTCTCGAACGGTGACGCATGTCCGGCATGCATGCCATCGGCACACTGTCGCCGCAACGACAAAGCATGTGCACCGCAGCATGCCGCGCGCATGCGATCGCTGCTTCTTCGCGCGCACTTCCGAACTACATCGCGGCTGCAGCGCACGCGGTCCATCGGCGGCGGGCGGATGGCTTCGGCCCGCGCACGCCGACCTTCGCGATTCGCACAAGTCTTGTGCGCCCGTGCGTCTACACCGGCACGCCCGCGCTTCGTACGCTTCGGTCTTCTTCAGTCCCCCAGAGAAGTCCATGCAGCATCCCAGCATCCGCACGCTCACCGGCGCGCAGCCGACCACCCGCCTCGATCCCGCCACCACGGCGCTGATCGCGATCGATTTCCAGAACGAGTACTTCGACGGCCGCATGCCAATCCCCGATGGCCTGCCGGCATTGCGCCAGGCCCGGCGGCTGATCGATGCGGCCGACCGGCATGCGATACCGGTGTTCCATGTGCAGCATCTCGCGCCCGCGGACAGCCCGATCTTCGCGCAGGACAGCGCGGCCTTCGACATCCATCCCGAGCTGCGCCCCGACGCGCGGCACGCGGTGCTGACGAAGGCGACGCCGAGCGCCTTCGCGGGCACCTCGCTCGATGCCGAACTGCAGGCGCGCGGCATCCGCACCTTGATCCTCACCGGCCTCATGACCCACATGTGCGTATCGGCGACCGCCTTCGATGCCGCGCCGCGCGGCTACCAGAACCTGATCGCGGGCGATGCCTGCGCGACGCGCGACCTGGACCTCGAGGACGGCGGCGTGCTCGGCCATCGCGAACTGCATCGCGCGGCGCTGCGCGGCGTGTCGGACGTGGTGGCCGAGGTGCGCTCGACCGACGAGCTGCTGCGGCTGCTCGATCAGCCGGCGACGTAACGCAACGCCGCGAAATCGACGAAGGCGCGCACCTTCGGCGACAGGTGGCGGTTCTGCGGATAGAGCGCGTAGAGGTTCAATGCCGGCTGATCGAAGTCCGGCAGCACGCGCACCAGCTCGCCGCGCGCGAGATGGTCGCGCAGCAGGAAGGCCGGCGAGAGCGCGAGCCCGGTGCCGGCCAGCGCGGCCGTGCGCAGCACGATGCCGCTGTTGGCCTGCAGCCGGCCGCCGACCTCGACCGTGTGCACGCCGCCGTCGCGCGCGGTGAAGCTCTGCTGCCCTGCCTTGCCCGCGAGCGAATAGTTGAGGCACTCGTGCGTCGCGAGATCCGCGGGCACGACGGGCGTGCCACGCCGCCGCAGGTAATCGGGCGAGGCCACCCACCACTCCTCGAAGCTCGCGAGCCGCTTGACGATCGGCGTCGAGTCCGACAGACCATGGGCCAGCCGCAGGCCCACGTCGAAACCCTCCTCGATCAGGTCGACGAAGCGGTCGTTGCACACCAGGTCGACCTTGAGCTGCGGATGCGCTTCGAGAAAAGCCGGCAGCCATTGCGCGAGCGCCTCGAGCCCGAAGGACATCGGCGCGTTGATGCGCAGCAGGCCCGTGGGCTCGACCTGGTGTTGCGCGACGGCCAGCGCGGCGGCCTCGAGCTGGTCGAGGATCTGGCGGCCGTGCTGGTAGTAGGTCTGGCCGGCCTCGGTGAGCGCGAAGCGGCGCGTGGTGCGGTTGAGCAGTTGCACGCCGAGCGCGGCCTCGAGCTGCTTGACCTGGCGCGAGACGACGGTGTGCGAGACATCCATGGCCTCGGCCGCGGCCGTGAAGCCGCCGGCCTCGACCACCGCGCGAAATGCCTTCAAGGCGGCGAACTGATCCATGCGCGCGACTGTATGCGAACGAAACCCCCGGGCCTCTTGCGAAACCCGGGGGTCGATGGGGGATGCGACGAGCGCTGACTCAGTGCGCGCCGGCCGCCGCGTCGCTGCCCGCGCCGCCCGATTGCGGCCGCGCGAACCACACCAGCGGAATCAGCAGCAGGAACAGCACCGCCGATGCATAGAAGATGTCGTTCGAGGCCAGCATGAAGGACTGCTGGTCGACCAGGCGATTGATCTGGCCCATCACCTGCTCGGTGCTGAAGCCGTTGCTCGCGAGGCCCGACATCGCGCTGGTGGCCGCGATGTTGCCCTGGTTGATCGACTCCGCGAGCTGCGCGTGGTGCAGCGTCGCGCGGTTCTCCCACAGCGTGGTGGCGATCGAGGTGCCCATGGCGCCGGCCGTGATGCGCAGGAAGTTCGACAGGCCCGAGGCGGCCGGGATGCGGTCGGGCGTGAGGCCCGAGAGCGTGACCGTCACCAGCGGGATGAAGAAGAACGCCATCGCGATGCCCTGGATGAAGGTCGGGATCATGATGGTCCCGAAATCGGCCTGGGTGTTGAAGTTCGACCGCATCCACAGCACCAGCGCGAACACCAGGAACGAGAAGGTGGCGTAGCGGCGCGGGTCGACCTTGGCGATGGTCAGGCCCACCACCGGCGACAGGAAGATCGCCAGCAACCCTACCGGCGCCATCACCATCCCCGCCTGCGTCGCGGTGTAGCCCATCCACTGCTGCAGCCACAGCGGCAGCAGCACCACGTTGCCGAAGAACAGGCCGTAGGCCACCGCGGTGGCGACCGCGCCCGACCAGAAGTTGCGGCGCTTGAACAGCGACAGGTCGACCACCGGGTGTTTCTCGGTCAGCTCCCAGATCAGGAAGAAGGCGAAGCCGACGACGGCCACCACCGCGAGCGTGACGATCTGCGCCGAGTGGAACCAGTCGAGCTCCTTGCCCTTGTCGAGCATGAGCTGCAGCGCGCCGACCCAGATCACCAGCAGCGCGAGGCCGATGGCGTCGATGGGCACCTTGTGGGTCAGGCTCTCGCGCTTGCGGTACAGCACCCAGGTGATGGCCGCGGCGACGATGCCCACCGGGATGTTGATGTAGAAGATCCAGGGCCAGGAGATGTTGTCGGTGATCCAGCCGCCGAGCAGCGGCCCCATCACCGGCGCGACCAGCGTGGTCATCGACCACATGGCCATCGCGAGGCCGGCCTTGGCGCGCGGATAGCTCGACAGCAGCAGCGTCTGCGACAGCGGGATCATCGGTCCCGCGACGAAGCCCTGCAGCGCGCGGAAGGCGATCAGCGTGGTCATGTTCGGCGCCAGGCCGCACAGCAGCGAGCTGATCATGAACAGGATCACGCTCGCCACGAACAGGCGGACCTGGCCGAAGCGCTGCGTCATGAAGCCGGTGAGCGGCACCGCGATGGCATTGGCCACCGCGAAGCTGGTGATGACCCAGGTGCCTTGCGTGGTGCTCACGCCAAGGTCGCCCGAGATGGCCGGCAGCGACACGTTCGCGATCGACGAGTCGAGCACGTTCATGAAGGTGGCGGCCGAAAGCGCGATCGTCCCCCACACGCGGGCGGAGCCCTCGAGCGGAGGCGGTGCGACGTAGGCGGGTGCGGCGGCGGTGGCCATGGTTCAGCGCGACAGCGGTCGGAACGAAAGCGCCGTGGCGATCAACCGGGCTGGCCTTGCGCGGGGATCTGCGCGGCCGAGGCCGGCGAGATCGCGGGCGCGGCGCGGTTGGCGGGCACCGAGGGCACGTGCACGGCCTTGGCGGCCGCGCCGTTGCCGAGGTTGGCGGCCACGATGCGGTCGACCTCGGCATCGGCGCCGCGGTCGAGCTGGCTGTAGACCTGCGTCTGCGTGAGCGCGGTGGCGCGCGGCGCGTCGGCGAGCATCTTGCCGGCCTTCTGCGTGATGTCGACCTCGACGTCCATCGACAGGCCGATGCGCAGCGGGTTGGCCTTGAGCTGTTCGGCGTCGAGCGCGATGCGCACCGGCACGCGCTGCACCACCTTGATCCAGTTGCCGGTGGCGTTCTGCGCGGGCAGCAGCGCGAAGGCGCTGCCGGTGCCCACGCCGAGGCCGGCGACCTTGCCCGTGTACTCGACCTTCTTGCCGTAGACGTCGGCGGTGAGCTTCACCGGCTGGTCGATGCGGATGTTGCGCAGCTGCACTTCCTTGAAGTTGGCGTCGACCCACAGCTGGTTGAGCGGCACGATCGACATCATCGGCGTGCCGGCCGCGACGCGCTGGCCGAGCTGCACGGTGCGCTTGGCGACGTAGCCGTCGACCGGCGCGGGCATGGCGACGCGCTGCGTGGCCAGGTAGGCCTCGCGCACCTTGGCGGCGGCGGCCAGCACGCTCGGGTGCTCGGCCACGCTGGTGCCCTCGGTCAGCGACTGGTTGCTGGCGAGCTGCTCGCGCGCGGCGATCACGCCGGCCTGCGCCGCGGCCAGCGCGCTCTTCGCGTTGGCGAGCGTCGTCTCGGCATGGTTGAGTTCTTCCTTCGACACCGCGCCGTTGCCCGACAGCGCGCGGCGGCGCTGCAGGTCGTCCTGGGCCTTGGCGATGTCGCTCTGGGCCTTGACGATGTCGCTCTGGCGCAGCGTGACCTGCGCGGCCAGCGAGCCGTTGTTGGCGTACAGCGTGCGGGTCTGGCGCACGGTCTGCGCGAGCGCGGCCTCGGCCTGTTCGAGCGCGACCTTGGCATCGGCCGGGTCGAGCTGAACCAGCGGCTGGCCGGCCTTCACGTAGTCGGTGTCGTCGGCATTGATCGCCATCACGGTGCCGCCGATCTGCGGCGTGATCTGGATCACGTTGCCCTGCACGTAGGCGTTGTCGGTGTCCTCGTAGTGGCTGGCCACCAGCCATTCGTAGAGGCCCCATCCGCCACCGACCACGACCACCGCGGCGGTGAGCGCGGTGAGTGCGCGGCGGCGCTTGCCGTTGCCTGCTTCGGGGACCGCGGCGGAGGAAGGAGCAGCGGTGGTCTGTGTGTTGTTGTCGCTCATGATGGTCTTTCCGGATTCGAAAGAGAGATTCAGTGGGCCGCGGCCGACGGGGTCGCGGAGGCCGTGGTAGTGGCGCCGGAAGCGGCGCTCGCGGTGTTCGACGGCGGCTGCCAGCCACCGCCGAGCGCCCGCGCCAGCGCGACCTGGGTGTCGAGCGCGCGCGCGGCGAGGTCGACGGCGAGCCGGCGCTGCGCCAGCACCGAGGTTTCGGCGGTCAGCACGTTGAGGTAGTTGCCGAGGCCCGCGCGGTAGCGCTGCACGGCGATGTCGTAGGCGCCCTCGGCGGCCGTCTGCGCGGCGCGCTGCTCGGCCTGCTGGCGCCCGATCGACTGGATGCTCGTGACCTGGTCGGCCGCGTCGCGCACGGCATCGATCACGGTGGCGTTGTAGCTATCGACCGCGGCATCGAGGTCGGCCGACTTGCCGCGCAGGTTGGCGCGCAGCTGGCCGCCCTCGAAGATCGGCAGATGGATCGCCGGGCCCACGCCCCACTGCTCGCTGCCCGACTTCAGCAGTTTGCCTAGCCCCAAGCTCTGGAAACCGACGAAGGCCGTGAGGTCGACGTTGGGATAGAACAGCGTCTTGGCATTGGCCACGTCGCTGGTGGCGGCCTCGACGCGCCAGCGCGCGGCCGCGATGTCGGCACGGCGGCCCAGCAGGTCGGCCGGGATGTTGGGCTGCAGCACGATCGGCTTGACGCCGTCGATCAGCGGCGGCTTGAGCGCGTCGCTCGCACCGGGCTGGCCCACGAGCGCGTCGAGCGCGTGCTTCGCGATCGCGACCTGCTCGTTGAGCGCCTCGATCTGCTGGCGCGCCTCGGGCAGGCCGCCTTCGCTCTGGCGCAGCTCGAGCCGGGTGTCGAGACCGGCCGACACGCGGTCGCGCACCAGCTTCAGGGTTTCGTCGCGCTGCGCCAGCGTGCGCTGCGCCACCGCGAGCTGCTCGTTCAGGCGCGCCCACTGGAAGTAGCTGCGCGCCACGTTGCTCGCGAGCAGCACGCGGGCCGCGTCGGCATCGGCGGCGGCTGCGTTGGCGGCGCCGATCGCGGCATCGAGCGCGGTGCGGTTCTTGCCGAAGAAGTCGAGCTCCCAGCTCGCGCCGAGCTGCAGCAGGCCGACGTTCTGGATCGAGCCGCCCAGCGGTTCGGGATAGATGTAGTTGGTGTTGAACTTCTGGCGCGTGGCGTCGAGGTCGAGCCCGACCTTGGGCTTGAGCGCCGCGCCTGCCACATCGGCATTGGCCTGCGCGCGCGCGAGGCGGGCCTGCGCGACCTGCAGGTTGGGGTTGCCGGCCACGGCCCGGTCGACCAGGCCGTTGAGCTGCGCGTCGCCGAAGGCCAGCCACCATTGGCTGTCGAGGGCGGGAGCGGCGGCCTTGTCGGCCGAGGCGATGCCGAGCGAGCTTGCGTCGCGCAGCTTGGCCTGTCCGCCGATGCCGGCCATGTCGGCACAGCCGGCCAGCGCGACCACCAGCAGCGCGGCGGCGACGACGGGGGTGCGGCGCAGGGCACGCACGGCGAATGAATCAGTCATTTTTTCCTCCACGGGCCGCGAGGGCCTGTGCGTTGTCGAGGATGCGGCGCAAGTAGGACTTGAGCTGCCCCCATTCATCGGCGGTGAAGTCCGCCAGCAATTCGTTCTGCACGCGGCTCAGGACGTGGGGCACTTCCTTGGCGGCCGCGCGGCCTTCGTCGGTGAGCTCGATGTTGACCACGCGCCGGTCCTCGAGCGAGCGCACGCGCCGGCACAGGCCCTTGGCCTCGAGCCGGTCGAGCAGCCGCGTCATGGCGCCGGTGTCGAGCTCGCAGGCGCGCGCCAGTTCGGCCACCGTGGTGGCCGCGCCTGTCTCCAGCTTGTAGAGCGGCACCCACTGCGGATAGGTCGGGCTGCCGGGCTCGCACATGCGGGTTTCCACCGATTGGGCCACCGTGGTAACGATCCGGCGCATCAGGTAGCCGATGCTTTCCTCGGTCGAATACGACTCCGCCCGGTAGAAGTCGGGCGTACGACGCACCTCGTCCGGTGCAACCGGAGCGTCATCGGGGGCAGTGGCATCGTTCATGGCTCAAATATTAGCTGCCATGGCAATTATTGTCAAGGCTGCCTTTGTGAGGGCAAAGGTTCTCTCGCTAGAATCGCGGCCCATGGCTTCCTCCCCCTCGCCGGCCTCCACGGCCAAGGGCTCGCCCCGATCGCTGTCGGGTCTGGGCCCTTTTCTTCGTCCCTACCGTGTGCAGATCACGCTGGCGGCCGTGTTCCTGGTCATGGCGGCGGTCACGACCCTGGTGTTTCCCCTGGCCCTGCGCAGCCTGATCGACGGCGGCCTGGTCAACCCCGACAAGGGGGCCCAGACCATGGCGCTGCGCGAGCACTTCGGCGCCCTGTTCGCGGTCGCGGTCGCGCTCGGGCTGTTCTCGGCGGCGCGCTTCTACACGGTGAGCTGGCTCGGCGAACGCGTCACGGCCGACCTGCGCAACGCGGTCTACAGCCGGGTGCTGCGCCAGAGCCCGGTGTTCTTCGAGACCACCCAGACCGGCGAGGTGCTGTCGCGCCTCACGGCCGACACGACGCTGGTGCAGACGGTGGTCGGCTCCTCGCTGAGCATGGGCCTGCGCAACGCGGTGATGGGCGTGGGCGCGCTCGCGATGCTGATCTGGACCAATCCCTACGTGATGGTGCAGGTGCTCGGCCTGCTGGTGGTGGTGGTGCTGCCGAGCATGTGGTTCGGCCGCCGCGTGCGCCGGCTGTCGCGCGCCAGCCAGGACCGCGTGGCCGACTCGAGCGCGATCGCGGCCGAGGTGCTCAACGCGATCCCCGTGGTGCAGAGCTACACCGCCGAGGACCGCGAGGCCGGCCGCTTCGAGGGCTCGACCGAGAGCGCCTTCCGCACCGCCGTGCGCCGCACCAAGGCGCGCTCGGTGCTGGTCGCCTTCATCATCATCGCGACCTCGGCGGCGCTGCTGTGGGGCCTGTACCAGGGCACGCAGGCGGTGCTGCGCGGCGACATCACGGCCGGCCACCTGGGCCAGACCGTGGTCTACGTGGCGATCCTCGCGAGCGCCACCGCGGTGCTCGGCGAGGTCTACGGCGACCTGCTGCGCGCCGCCGGCGCGACCGAGCGCCTGATGGAGCTGCTGCATGCGCCCGCGGCCATCGTCTCGCCCGCCGCGCCGGTGCGCTCGCCGGTGCCCGCCGCAGGCAGCGCGATCGTGTTCGACCGGATCACCTTCCACTACCCCTCGCGGCCCGGCACGCCGGCGCTGCGCGACTTCTCGCTGGCCGTGACGCCCGGCGAGACGGTGGCGCTGGTCGGCTCGAGCGGCGCCGGCAAGAGCACCGTGTTCCAGCTGCTGCTGCGCTACTACGACCCGCAGTCGGGCCAGCTGCTGCTCGACGACGCGCCACTGGCCTCGCTGGCACTGCACGACCTGCGCACGCGCATCGGCCTGGTGCCGCAGGACGCGGTGATCTTCTCGACCAGCGCGCTCGAGAACATTCGCTACGGCCGGCCCGAAGCCAGCGTCGAGGAGGTGCATGCGGCCGCCCGTGCCGCCTTCGCGCACGACTTCCTGCAGGCGCTGCCGCAGGGCTACGACACCTTCCTCGGCGAGCGCGGCGTGCGCCTGTCGGGCGGCCAGCGCCAGCGCATCGCGATCGCGCGCGCGATGCTCAAGAACCCGCCGCTGCTGCTGCTCGACGAGGCCACGAGCGCGCTCGATGCCGAGAGCGAACGCATGGTGCAGGCCGCGCTCGAATCGGCGATGGAAGGCCGCACGACGCTGGTGATCGCGCACCGGCTGGCCACGGTGCAGAAGGCCGACCGCATCGTGGTGCTCGACCATGGCGGCATCGTCGAACAGGGCACGCATGCGGCGCTGGTGGCGCAGGGCGGGGTCTATGCGCGGCTGGCGGCGTTGCAGTTCACGAGCTGACCGGCACCGATCGGGACCCGGGCCCCGGAAAGCAAAAAGGAGAGCCTCGGCTCTCCTTTTTTATTGCAGCGTTTCCTTGAGCCCCGCCGGGATCGGCAGCGGCATCACCGCGATCCCCTCGTCGAGCAGCGCCTCGGTCTGCTCGGGCGTGGCCTGGCCGCGGATGCCGCGCTCCTTGGTCTCGCCGTAGTGCATGCGGCGGGCCTCGTCGGCGAAGCGGTCGCCGACGTCCTCGGTCTTGGCCAGCACCTCGCGCACGGCACGCATCCAGCGTGCCTCGGGCGACATCTCGGCCGGCAGATTGGCGGGCGCCGATGCGGGCGCCGCGGCGTTCGAACGCTCCGCCTCGGGCGCCTTCGCGTTGCCGAGGTTCAGGCGCGGCGCGCTCAGCAGCTTGACGATCGCAGTATTGGCGCAGACCGGGCACTCGACCAGTCCGCGCGCGAGCTGGCTCTCGAAGTCCTCATTGGACCCGAACCAGCCTTCGAAGCCGTGGCCGTGCGCGCATTGGAGATCGAGGACCTTCATGCGCGCGATTATCCCTGGGCCGAGTCGCCCTGCCAGTCGAGGGCCCATGCGCCCGAGCCCGTGTTCTGCAGCCACAGCGCGCAGGCCAGGGTCTTGGCGTCGGTGACCGAGCCGTCACGGCACCAGCCCAGAAACTCTTCGGGCGTGGCGGTGAACACGTCGAGGAACTCGCCGTGGTCGAGCTGCCGCTCGCCGAGCGAGAGGCCGCGCGCGAAGTAGATGTGGATGACCTCGGTCGAATAGCCGACGGCCAGGTGCATCACGCCGGCACGCGCCCACTCGCGCGCGCGGTAGCCGGTTTCCTCGAGCAGTTCGCGCTGGCCACAGACCAGCGGATCCTCGCCCGCGTCGAGCTTGCCCGCGGGGAACTCGATCATCACCTGACCCACCGGATAGCGGAACTGGCGCTCGAGCACCACGCGGCCGTCGTCGAGCAGCGGAATCACCACCACGGCGCCCGGATGCACGACGTATTCGCGCGTGGCGCTGTGGCCGTCGGGCAGCTTCACGGTGTCGCGGCGGACTTCGAGGAAGTTGCCCTTGGCGAGCGATTCGCGCGAGGTCAGTTCTTCCCTGAGGTGCGAATCGCTGGGGGTACCGGTGGTCGTCATGGTGCGCTCCGTGGTCGGGTAGATGGCGAGCTCAGTGCCGGTGCTTCATCAGGTAGCGCCAGGTGAAGCCCGGGAAGGCCAGCACGATGAACAGCGCGCCGGTCACCGCATAGAACTCCCAGCCCTGCGCGGCGATCTGCCCTGCCCTGCGTTCGAACAGCAGGCCGATGCCGCCGGCGATGAAGTACAGCACCACCAGCTCGCCGAAGCGCATGGCCAGCGTCTTGCGCACGCCGATGGCCACGGCGCCGAACAGCCGGTCGTTGACAAACGGCAGGTTGGCGGCCAGCAGGGCCAGCAACAACACCACCCAGACCGAAGCCGTCTGCGACACCTTGTGCGGGCCCTGGCGCGCGGCGCGTCAGTTCGCCAGCGTGGCGACGATGGCCTTGGCGCACAGCGTCATCAGGCCGCCCGGCACGATGCCGAGGATCAGGATCAGCGCGCCGTTGATCGTGAGCACGGTGCGCACGTCGCGCGGCGCCGACACGGTGCTGGCCGTGACCGGTGCATCGAAGTACATGACCTTGACCACGCGCAGGTAGTAGAAGGCGCCGACCAGCGACATCAGCACCGCGAACACGGCCAGGCCGATGTAGATGGCCTGGCCCGAGGCGATCAGCGCCTGCAGCACCGCCAGCTTGGCGTAGAAGCCGACCAGCGGCGGGATGCCCGCGAGCGAGAACATGGTGATCGCCATCACGCCGGCATACAGCGGGCTGCGCTGGTTGAGGCCGGCCAGGTCGGTGATCTCCTCGCTCTCGAAGCCCTCGCGCGCCAAGAGCAGGATGGTGCCGAAGCTCGCCAGGGTCGTCAGCACATAGGTCACGATGTAGAACATCGAGGCGCTGTAGGCGAACTGGGCGTTGTAGGTGTTGCCGTTGACCACGCCGGCCACCAGGCCGAGCAGCACGAAGCCCATCTGCGAGATGGTCGAGTAGGCCAGCATGCGCTTGAGGTTGGTCTGCGCGATGGCGGCCAGGTTGCCGACCAGCAGCGAGGCGATGGCCAGCAGCGCGAGCATCTGCTGCCAGTCGATCGCCAGCGGCAGCAGGCCTTCGACCAGCAGGCGGATGATGATCGCGAAGGCCGCGAGTTCGGGTGCGGCGCCGATCATCAGCGTGATCGCCGTGGGCGCGCCCTGGTAGACGTCGGGCACCCACATGTGGAACGGGGCGGCACCGACCTTGAACGCCAGGCCGGCCACGATGAACACCAGGCCGAACACCAGCACCTGGTGGTTGACCTTGCCGCTCGCGATGGCCTTGAACACCTCGTTCACGTCGAGCGAACCGGTGGCGCCGTACATCATCGACAGGCCGTAGAGCAGGAAGCCGCTGGCCATCGCGCCGAGCACGAAGTACTTCATGGCGGCTTCGCTGGCGACCGCGTTGTCGCGGCGCAGCGCCACCAGCGCGTAGCTCGAGAGCGTCAGCAGTTCGAGGCCGAGGTAGATCAGCAGGAAGTTGCTGCCCGAGATCATCACGAACATGCCCAGCAGCGCGAACATGCCCAGCGTGAACATCTCGCCGCCGCGCAGCATGTCGCGGTCGGCCGCGTAGGGACGGCCGTAGACCAGCGTGACCATCAGCGCCAGCGAGGCGAAGCACTTGAGCCAGTTGCCCATCGGGTCGCTCACGACCATGTTGCCGAAGCCGTAGATGGCCTTGCCTTCGCTCGCGGCCATGCCGGTCATCGCGGCCACCACGGCCAGCGTGATCAGGGTCAGGACGTAGGTGCGGGTGCGGCGCGCGCTGGTGTCCGACAGGTCGACCAGCGCGATGATGCAGGCCATGACCAGCAACACGATTTCAGGGTAGATCGTGACCCAGCTGAGTTTGTCAATCATCTCGTTCTCTTCTTCAGCCAGCCATCAGGAGGGGATCTTCGACACCGCCACATGACGCAGCAGCTGGGTCACGGAGGCGTCCATCACGTCGGTGAAGGGCTTGGGGAACAGGCCCATCCACAGCACCGCGATCGCCAGCAGCGCCAGCATCACGAACTCGCGCGCATTGATGTCGCTGAGTTCCTTCACGTGGTCGTTGCCGACCGGGCCGAGGTAGACGCGCTTGTACATCCACAGGGTGTAGGCGGCGCCGAAGATCAGCGCGGTGGCCGAGGCCAGGCCGATCCAGAAGTTGGCCTTGACCGCGCCCAGGATCACCATCCACTCGCCGACGAAACCGGCGGTGCCCGGCAGGCCGCAGTTGGCCATCGCGAACAGCAGCATGAAGGCCGCGAACTTGGGCATGGTGTTGACCACGCCGCCGTAGTCGGCGATCTGGCGCGAATGCACGCGGTCGTAGAGCACGCCGATGCCGAGGAACATGGCGCCCGACACGAAGCCGTGGGCGATCATCTGCACGATGCCACCGGCCACGCCGAGTTCGTTGAAGATGAAGAAGCCGAGCGTCACGAAGCCCATGTGGGCGACCGACGAATAGGCCACGAGCTTCTTCATGTCCTGCTGCACCATCGCGACCAGGCCGACGTAGATCACGGCGATCAGCGACAGCGCGATCATGAGCCAGGCCCATTCGTGCGCGGCATCGGGCGCGATCGGCATCGAGAAGCGCAGGAAGCCGTAGGCACCGAGCTTCAGCATGATCGCGGCCAGCACGGCGGAGCCGCCGGTCGGGGCCTCAACGTGCACGTCGGGCAGCCAGGTGTGGACCGGCCACATCGGCACCTTCACCGCGAAGGCCGCGAAGAAGGCGAAGAACAGCAGCGTCTGGGCATGGCCGCTCAGCGGCAGCTTGTGCCAGGTGAGGATGTCGAAGCTGCCGCCCGAGGTGTTGTACAGGTAGATCAGCGCCACCAGCATCAAGAGCGAGCCGAGCAGCGTGTAGAGGAAGAACTTGAACGCCGCGTAGATCTTGTTCGGACCGCCCCAGATGCCGATGATCAGGTACATCGGGATCAGCGTGGCTTCGAAGAAGACGTAGAACAGCAGGCCGTCGATGGCCGAGAACACGCCGATCATCAGGCCCGACAGGATCAGGAACGCGCCCATGTACTGGTTGACGCGCTCGGTGATCACTTCCCAGGCCGAGATCACCACGATGATGGTGATGAAGGCGGTCAGCAGCACGAACCACACCGACAGGCCGTCGACGCCCAGGTTGTAGTTGATGTTGAAGCGCTCGATCCAGGGCGCCTTCTCCACGAACTGCATCGCGGCGCTGCCGTTCTGGAAACGCGTGATCAGAGGCAACGTGACCAGGAAGCTCACGATCGACCCGACGAGCGCCACCCAGCGCACGCCCTTGGCGTGCTCGTCGCGACCGAACGCCAGCAGCACGGCACCGAATGCGATCGGCACCCAGATGGCAAGGCTCAACAAACCCATTTTTCTTTTACTCCAGCGCTTTGCGGCTTAGCGTTTGAACCAGACGAAGTACGTCATCAGGACGAAGATCCCGAGCAGCATCGCGAAGGCGTAGTGGTAGATGTAGCCCGACTGCAGCCAGCGGACCACGCCCGAGATGCGGCCGACCAGCTTCCAGGAGCCATTGACGACCGCGCCGTCGATCAGTGCCTGATCGCCGCCCTTCCACAGGCCCATGCCGAGGGCGCGAGCGCCGCGCGCGATGATGTTCTCGTTGATCCAGTCGAGGTAGTACTTGTTCTCGAGCAGACGGTACACGGGGCCGAAGGCGCGCTTGATGGCGGCCGGCAGCGCCGGGTTGATCATGTACATGTAGTAGGACAGCGCCACGCCCGCGAGCGCGAGCCAGAACGGCATGGTCTGCAGGCCGTGGATGGCCATCGCGCCCGCACCGTGGAAGGCCTCCTCGAGCTCCTTCATGGCGTGGTGCTTCGAGGCGTCGACGAAGATCGCGTCCTTGAAGAATTCGCCGTAGAGCATCGGGTGGATCGTCAGGAAGCCGATGACCACCGAGGGGATCGCGAGCAGCACCAGCGGCAGCCACACCACCCAGGGCGATTCGTGCGGCTTGTGGTCGTCGTGACCGTGGCCATGGCCGTGGTCGTCGTGCGCGTGATGGTCGTCGTGGTGCGCATCGGGGTTCTGGTCGTAGCGTTCCTTGCCGTGGAAGACCAGGAAGTACATGCGGAACGAATAGAAGGCCGTGACGAACACGCCGATCAGCACCGCGTAGTAGGCGAAGTTCGCGCCCCACAGGTGGCTTTCCTTCACCGCCTCGATGATGCTGTCCTTCGAGTAGAAGCCCGAGAACAGCGGCGTGCCGATCAGCGCCAGCGAGCCCAGCAGCGAGGTGATCCAGGTGATCGGCATGTACTTGCGCACGCCGCCCATCCAGCGGATGTCCTGGTTGTGGTGCATGCCGATGATCACCGAGCCGGCACCGAGGAACAGCAGCGCCTTGAAGAAGGCGTGGGTCATCAGGTGGAACACCGCGACCGAATAAGCCGAGGCGCCCAGCGCCACCGTCATGTAGCCCAGCTGCGACAGCGTGGAGTACGCCACCACGCGCTTGATGTCGTTCTGGATGATGCCCAGGAAGCCCATGAACAGCGCGGTGATGGCGCCGATCACGAGGATGAAGCTCAGGGCCGTGTCGCTCAGTTCGAACAGCGGCGACATGCGCGCCACCATGAAGATGCCGG
>Ga0102589_1003854_pt1 | contig 14862 bp, 14 predicted proteins | sample AraplaMF_Col_mLB_FD_76858 | JGI IMG/M metagenome (GOLD analysis project Ga0102589, IMG submission 76858) | Arabidopsis root microbial communities from the University of North Carolina, USA - plate scrape MF_Col_mLB | ecosystem: Host-associated > Plants > Roots > Endosphere | place: USA... | reverse complement strand
TTGTCACTTCAAGAGCGATTGCCGTGCATTTGTTAGAGTGCATGCGTATGTATGAAGAAGGGATAGGCAGTAAAGAAGAAATTGATAAAGCGATTAAACTTGGCTTGAACTATCCGATGGGGCCGTTTGAGTTAGCGGATTATGTTGGATTAGACACGATGTTATTTGCAAGTCAAGGTTTAAGCGAAGCATTTGGTGATAGATTCCGCGCTCCGCAAACGCTTGTGAAACTTGTAGAGGCAGGGCATCTCGGAAGGAAAACTGGAAAAGGGTTCTATAACTATGAAAAAGGGAAAGTGGGAGAGAGAATATGAACAGAGAAGTTGTCATTGTTGAAGCGGTACGTACGCCAGTTGGAAAAAGAAACGGTGCGTTTCGTGAACTTCATCCCGTGCAACTGGCGGCAGTTGCATTGGATGAGGTGATGAAGCGTGCCAATATAGAAAAAGGTATGGTAGAAGATATTGTCATGGGCTGTGTGACGCCGATTGCAGAGCAAGGTTTTAATATTGGGAGACTTGCTGCTTTAGAAGCGGATTTTCCGATCACTGTTCCAGCTGTAACGATTAATCGTCTTTGCGGTTCGGGGCAACAAGCAATTCATTTTGCAGCGCAAGAAATTAAGTCTGGTGATATGGATATTACCATTGCTGCTGGTGTTGAGCATATGACGAAAGTACCAATTTTAAGCGATGGTAATGCAAATACAATTCCAAGTAGTCTTCATGAAAAATATGAAATTGTCCATCAAGGTGTATCAGCAGAAATGATTGCTGAAAAATATGGAATTACAAGAGAGCAGTTAGATAGCTATGCCTATGAAAGTCATCAACGTGCGTTGCAAGCAATAGAAGCAGGTAACTTTAAACGTGAAATTGTCCCAGTAAATGGGATAGATAAAGAAGGCAATACAATGCTCGTTACAAACGATGAGGGACCAAGAGCAGACACTTCTCTTGAAGCATTAGCAAATTTAAAGACTGTATTTAAAGAGAACGGATCGATTACAGCAGGGAATGCGAGTCAAATTAGTGACGGAGCAGCGGCCATTTTGTTAATGGATAGTGAAAAAGCGAAAGAGTTAGGATTGAAAGCACGGGCGCGGATTGTCAATCAAGTTGTAGTTGGTTCAGATCCTACAACGATGTTAGACGGTGTCATTCCCGCGACGAAAAAGGTACTGCAAAAAGCAAACTTAACAATTCATGATATGGACGTAGTCGAAATTAACGAAGCATTTGCTTCTATTGTTCTTGCATGGCAAAAAGAACTAGAAGCAGATTTACATAAAGTAAATGTGAACGGCGGTGCGATTGCATTAGGGCATCCACTCGGAGCAACAGGTGTGAAATTGATGACGTCTCTTCTTCATGAACTAGAAAGAAGAAACGGGAAATATGGTTTGCTTACAATTTGTATCGGACATGGGATGTCAACGGCAACAATTATTGAAAGAATATAACAAGAGGTGCAGAAACGATGTAAACATACAAAGTCGACAAGAAGACTATGGAAATATTCTTTTGAAGGAGTATTATATTGAAACATATATCATTAAAAGCAATCGATAAGAATAATTGGGAAGATGCGATTCAATTATCAGTGAATCGAGAGCAACAGCCATTTATCGCTTCCAATTTGTATTCCATTGCAGAAGTGCAGTTTCTAGACAATTTCTATGCAAAAGGAATATATCTTGATAACGAAATCGTAGGTTTTACTATGTATGGAATAGACGGTGACGATAATAATTATTGGATTTACAGACTGATGGTTGATAAAGGATTCCAAGGAAGAGGAATAGGAGTACATGCGATAAAATTGGTTATTGAAGAAATAAAGAGAAGGAATGATATTAATATTCCACTTATTATGATTGGATATCATCCTGAAAATCTTGCCGCAAAATTCGCTTATCAAAAGGCAGGTTTTATAGAGACGGAATTATCATCTTGGGGTGAGCAATTAGCGAAGTTCTGTTTATGAAAAGTAGGCTTATTTAAAGAAATAGAAATAAAAAAAGCTTGGATTTACACGTAATCCAAGCTTTTGGGTGCTAGAACTACTTAAAACCAATTTGCACCTCGCATTAAGCAACTTTCACTTCTAAAATTGTACCTGTTTTTGCATCTACTAAAAATTCAAATCGTTCTTGCACATCGTGTAATAACGTTGTAATACCACCGCGGTATACATCGTAAGTAACATCATATTTTTCAAACGTCTCAGGAACCATATGTACCCAAGAACCTGTAATTTCACCTTTATGACTTAATGCTTGCTTGACCATTGTTAATGCTTTTTCAGAAGAAATGTGGGATTGCTCTTGAACTTTATTTGCAACAACATATCCAGCTGCAAAACCTAAACCAACACCCGCTAATAAGCTTTTCCAGTTCATACATTCACCTCTATCCTGTTAAAGTTTTCCCCATAAGTATAAATCAAATTACATAAAAAAAGAAGAAACTAGAAAGATTTCGAAAATTTCGTTACAATGAAAATAGTGATTCTATTACTGGATTGAAGGAAGGGTACCGTGATGAATAAAGAGACAATGGAACTATTTCGTACGTTAACAGAACTGCAAGGTGCTTCAGGATTTGAGCATGATGTACGCCGTTTTATGAAGCAAGAACTAAGCAAATACTCAGATGAAATCGTACAAGATCGTTTAGGCAGTATCTTCGGTTTGAAAAAGGGTGACGAAAATGGCCCGCGCGTTCTTGTAGCTGGTCATATGGATGAAGTTGGCTTTATGGTAACGCAAATTACGCCAAACGGAATGGTTCGTTTTCAAACATTAGGCGGTTGGTGGAGCCAAGTATTACTAGCGCAGCGTGTACAAATTATGACAGATAACGGCCCGGTTATTGGTGTAGTAGGTTCTGTTCCTCCGCACTTATTAAGCGACGAACAACGTAACAGACCGATGGATATAAAAAACATGTTAATTGATATCGGTGCAGATAGCCGTGAGGAAGCACATGAAATTGGTGTGAAACCTGGCCAACAAATTGTACCAATTTGTCCGTTTACACCGATGAAAAATCCAAAGAAAATTATGGCGAAAGCTTGGGATAATCGTTATGGCTGTGGCCTTGCGATTGAGCTATTGAAAGAGTTAAAAGATGAAAAATTGCCAAACACATTATATTCCGGTGCAACAGTACAAGAAGAGGTCGGCCTTCGCGGTGCACAAACAGCTGCGAATATGATTCAGCCTGATATTTTCTATGCGTTAGATGCAGGCCCAGCAAACGATGCATCAGGAGATAAAACGCAGTTTGGTCAAATTGGAAAAGGTGCTGTACTTCGCTTGTATGATCGCTCAATGGTAACACACCGCGGCATTCGTGAATTTATTTTAGATACAGCGGAAACGCATAACATTCCGTATCAATATTTCGTATCACAGGGCGGTACAGATGCAGGTCGCGTACATACAAGTAACTCTGGTGTACCATCTGCAGTTATCGGTGTATGTGCTCGTTACATTCATACACACGCTTCGATTTTACATATCGATGACTATGCAGCAGCAAAAGAATTGCTGATTCAATTAGTAAAAGCGACAGATAAAACAACGTTTGAAACAATTAAAGAAAATGTTTAATAGGGAAAGGCCAAATGAGGCCTTTTCTTTTTGAATTCGAGGTGAAAATATGAAAGTAGCAGTTGGATCCAAAAACAAAGTGAAAGTAAATGCAGTTCAGCAAGTGCTTACAGAAGCAGAAATGATTTCACTGTCTGTCCCGTCTCATGTGTCCGCGCAACCATTTTCTGATGAAGAAACGCTCCAAGGAGCAAGCAACCGGGCAAAATTAGCATTAGCAGAAGGAAAAGCCGATATCGGAATTGGTTTAGAAGGCGGCGTGATGCATACAAAGCACGGCTTGTTTATGTGTAACTGGGGGGCTTTAGCAACGAAAGAAGGCAAGCTATTTACCGCAGGCGGAGCACGTATGAAACTGCCAGATGAGTTTATTCACCCTCTTGAAGAAGGAAAAGAATTAAGCGAAGTGATGGAAGACTATACGAAGCAACGTGACATTCGTAGCAACGAAGGAGCAATCGGTATTTTTACAAATAATTATGTAGATCGGACGGAGTTATTTGTGCATGTTGTGAAGCTATTAGTTGGACAGTACATGTATGACAGAAGTAAAGCATAAACCTTGCACTGGAAGTAATGTATGGTAGTATAGAAATACAATTTAAAAAACTTTAAAAAAACCTTTAAAATCCTCTTTTTTTTAGATGGGCGAGAGCGTCTGGTCATGTGTAGGGCGGTCAGGGCCTATTTCTGCCACGTGCAAGGTTTAAAACAAAAGTAGAAAGCAAGTAGCGGACATGTTTTACTTTGCATGGCAGTACTTTGTGTAAAGAAAGATTAAATTAGTAAATATGCTTCTTTTTAGATGGCGAGAGCGTCTGGCTATGTGTAGAGCGGTCAGGGTCTATTTTTGCCACGTGCGAGGGTTAAAACAAAGGGAGCAATCGAGTAGCGGGCATGTTTTAATGTGCATGGCAGTGCTTTCTGTAAAGGAAGATAAACATGCTTCTTTTTAGATGGCGAGAGCGTCTGGCTATGTGTAGAGCGGTCGGGGCTTTTTTCTGCCACGTGCAAGGGTTAAAACAAAAGTAGAAAGCAAGTAGCGGACATGCTTTAATCGGCATGGCAGCGATTTAATTAGTAAGTACATACCTTTTTTAGGGAGGAATTATAGATGAAAGCATTAGAAAGTATGGAGCAGTTTCCAGAATTGAAAAATGAGGAGAAAGTGATCTTTTTATTTTCGGCAGATTGGTGCCCGGATTGCCGTTTTATTGATCCATTTATGCCAGAGGTAGAAGAAAAATATAGCGATTTCTCTTTCTATTATGTAGATCGCGATGAATATATCGATTTATGCATCAAGTTAGACGTATTTGGTATTCCAAGCTTTGTCGCTTACAATAAGGGAGAAGAAATTGGCCGCTACGTAAACAAAGATCGTAAAACGCAAGAGCAAATTGAAGAATTCATTGAAGGTTTAAAATAAAGTGAAACTGAAAACAACCTCTATCTTCATATGTGGAGGTTGTTTTTTTCGGAAGGGAGGTAAATTGTATGAAAATGACGAGTAAAAAGATGAAAGATGAACTGATGAAGCACCTTGAACGAGCAGAGTGGGGCTTTCAGTACGATAGCGAAAAAGAAACACTTCGCATTGAGCAAGCAAATACGAAAAAGGGAATTACGGTTTCTCTTCCAGGGATTGTAGCAAAGTGGGAGGTAAAGAAAGAGAAGGCAATTGAAGAAGTTGTCTATTACGTAGAAGAAGCGCTCGTTGCGATGCATAAAGAAGTAACGAGTACGGCGAAAATTTTGCCTGTTATCCGCTCCACTTCTTTTCCGAAAGAAGCAGACAAAGGGAATCCCTTTGTCATGATGGAACATACAGCAGAAACGCATGTTTACTATGCATTAGATTCAGATAAAACGTATCGTCTGATTGATCAGCGTTTGCTAAAGCAAATTGGGATGACAGAAGAACAAGTGCGTGAAATGGCATTGTTTAACGTACGCTCTTTACGCACTGAATTTAAGCAAGATGAAGTCGCTGGAAATACATTTTATTTCTTAAATACAAATGACGGATATGACGCAAGCCGAATTTTAAATGATTCATTATTACGAGACATGCGTAAACAAATTTCCGGTGATATGGTTGTTGCAGTTCCGCACCAAGATGTATTAATTGTTGCTGATATCGTGAACAAAATGGGTTATGATATTATTGCACAAATGACAATGAAGTTTTTTGCAGAAGGTCATGTTCCGATTACATCACTTTCATTCGTATATGAAGATGGTAATTTTGAACCAATCTTTATTTTGGCGAAAAATCGGAAGGAACGAAGTGAAAAAGAGAAAGGATGAACAAAGTGAACGTTTTTTATAACCTTGAAGGTATTGGGGATACATTAATTGTTGCCCTGCAAGATATTACATTAGAAAACCGCACATTTGAACGCAAAGGAGATGTAGCGCGCGTTTTCGATCGTGAAAGCAATGTAACAGCAGGATTCAACATTTTTAATGCTTCTTCTTATATGGAAATAACAGAAACAGGCAATCTCACATTAACGAAAGAGCTTGTTGAAAAAATCAATGAAATTTTAGCGAAGAACGATTTTACAGAAACAGTAGAAGCGGATCTTTCACCAAAATTTGTTGTTGGTTACGTAGCAGAAAAAGAAAAGCATCCGAATGCAGATAAATTAAACGTATGTAAAGTAGAAGTTGGTACAGAAACATTACAAATCGTATGCGGTGCACCAAATGTTGACGCAGGTCAAAAAGTAGTAGTTGCGAAAATCGGTGCAGTAATGCCAAGCGGTATGTTAATTAAACCAGCAGAGCTTCGCGGCATTCCATCTTCCGGTATGATTTGTTCAGCGCGTGAATTAGAGCTTCCAGATGCGCCGCAAGAAAAAGGAATCCTTGTACTTGAAGACAACTATGAAGTTGGACAAGAGTTTAAATTCTAAATAAAAAATAGAGCTGACCCCATACTTATGGAGTCAGCTCTTATTTTTGTTTGTCCACCGATATATCGGCGCTTTTCGGAATATATCAGCGCTTTTTCAAATATATCGACCACTTTTCGGAATATATCGGCGCTTCGACATGGAATAAAGGCTCTTCGACAAAGTTTGACACTCCGATCACAACTACGATACACAAACATTCTATTTTCTCCCGGAAAAGAATTGTATTTTGAAATCAAATTAGGTAAAATCTAGAAAAATATGAAAAGAGGTATATCACATGATGCATCATCCAAAAGTTTACGAACTGTTTCAACTCGTGCAAACTTCTCGTATTCATGACATTGAATTGCAATCGTTAGAAATCTACCTATTTCATAAACAAGAATTTAAAGATGGCCAAGTTGGTTATCGGTATGATAAGAAAGGAAATTTATTAATAGGAGAACAAGAAGGAAATTGGCAAGAGAGTTGGTTTGTGATTGGATATGATACGGATCTTGGCAATCCTATTTTTGTAGATATACAAAATTTACATGTGTATACGGCGGAGCGGGGAATGAGTACTTGGAATCCTGATTGTATTGCGGATCATGTAGATGAAATCATAGAGCACATAAGAAATTCTTTTTATAGATAGGGAGATAATATGAAGCACATAAAAAATGTTTCTGTAATGATGATAGCAGCACTTTGTATGATAGGATGCACGAAGGAAACTGTAAAAACAGAACCGAAGCAAGAGGAAAAGAAACCTCCTCATGTCGAAAGTCCTGTACAAAACAATGAACCGAAAGCTGAGCAAGTGAAAGAAGAGCCAGCACCTGCTCCTGCCGGGGAAAAACCGAAGTTCGTCGTATGTATTGATCCAGGTCACCAACGAAAAGCGAATTTAGAGCTAGAGCCAATCGGCCCAGGGGCAACGAAACAAAAATATAAAGTAACAGATGGAACAACAGGAGTTGTCACGAAAAAGCGAGAGTATGAACTAAATTTAGAAGCTGCTGTTCTATTAAAAGAGATGTTAGAGGCAAAAGGCGTTGAAGTGGTCATGACAAGAACGACGCATGATGTAAATATAAGTAATAAAGAACGGGCGACAGTTGCTAATGAGCATCATGCGAATTTGTTTTTACGAATTCATGCAGATGGTTCGGAAAGTGCAGCAGAAAAGGGTTTTGCGGTATTGACGACGTCAAAAGAGAATGCTTTTACAAAAAATATTTATCAGGAGAGTTTAACCGCTTCTGAGTTCATTGTGAATAAAGTAAAGGAAAATAGTAATGTACAAGTAAACGGAATTAAGTTTCGTGATGATTTGTCTGGATTTAACTGGGCTGAGGTACCAGGGGTTTTATTAGAACTAGGATTTATGTCAAATCCAGAAGAAGACAAAAAATTATCAGACGTAAATTATTTACGTTCTTTACTGCAAAGTGTAGCAGATAGTGTTGAGAGTTATCGAGTTAATAAAGGGTAATTTTTTCTTAGCTCCATTGTATATGGAGCCGTTTTTATGTAATGATATTTTTTATTTTTCTGTAAATGAAATGAAAGCAATTTCATCTGCACTTTTTGTTGAATGCTGATACAATAAAGGGTGTTACTATTTAGTAGAAAGAGTGGTAAGCATGTTAGATTGGATGAAAAAGCTTTTTAAAAAAGAGGAAGAAAATGAAGCGACAGCATTAAGTGCAATAGAAACACCTGCAGAGAAAAAAGTTACTTCTCAGATCCCTCGTGTAAAATACTACTCTGATAAACGAGAAGATGAGCTGAAAGCGTCTAAATCAAATTCGGGTGCTAATTTCCGGTTCCCGTTAATTCCTGATGATGGATTTGACGAGATTACGCAGGGGTCATCTCGTCTAGAAAAGCACGCTATACAAGAAAGACCGATTAGAGAGCGGCGCCAATCAAGACGAGTAGAAGAAGTGCAAGAAATGACATATATGGAACCAAGTACTGAGAAGGTAAGACATACTCCTAAAGTTGAAAGTAATCGAAGACCGTTCCGCCCTTCAGAAATGGTTTCGCCTATTTTTGGATACAATCGTCCAGAAACCAAGAAAAAGGAAAATGAGGAAAGTAAACAACAGCAACAACGAGAAGATATTGAAATATCAATGGAAGGAAAATCAGTTGTTGATGCGTGGTTAGAAAAGAATGGCTATATAAGTTCTGATGTATCACAAGATGAATTAACAGAAGTTGAACCTACCATTGTTAAAGCAGATGCAGAGCACACAGTAGATATAGACAAAAATGAAGCAACGTTACATACCCAGGAAGAAGAACAGTTGGGTATGCCTGAAGATGTTATCGTACGAAGTGAAGATTTTGCTAAGCAAATTCATACATCTGAAAATGAAGTACAAGAACCTACTGTTGTAGGGACAAGCTTTGAAATGACTGAAGAACCAGTTACGGAAGAAGTGACAGAGGAATCAGCAAAGCAAGAAGAACTTGTAGAAGAAGAAATAAACGAAGTAGCAGAAGAACCAGTTATGGAAGAAGCGATAGAGGAATCAGCTGAAGAAGAACTTGCGGAAGAAGAAATAAACGAAGTAGCAGAAGAACCAGTCATGGAAGAAGAGACAGAGGACCCTGCGGAGCAAGAAGAATCAGCAGAAGAAGAACTTGCGGAAGAAGAAATAAGCGAAGTAGCAGAAGAACCAGTCATGGAAGAAGAGACAGAGGACCCTGCAGAGCAAGAAGAACCAGCTGAAGAAGAACTTGCGGAAGAAGAAATAAACGAAGTAGCAGAAGAACCAGTCATGGAAGAAGAGACAGAGGACCCTGCGGAGCAAGAAGAACCAGCTGAAGAAGAACTTGTAGAAGAAGAAATAAGCGAAGTAGCAGAAGAACCAGTCATAGAAGAAGCGATAGAGGAGCCAGCGGAGCAAGAAGAATCAGCTGAACAAGAACTTGCGGAAGAAGAAATAAGCGAAGTAGCAGAAGAGCCTATTACGGAAGAAACGACAGTGGAGTCAGCGGAGCAAGAAGAACTTACTACAGAAGAATTACTAGTAGGTGAAACAATCGAAGCGGAAGAACTTGCTACTACAGCGGAACATCTGGAGACAGAGGAATCTGCCGAGAGGGAAGAATCAACTGTAGAAGGTAAAGACGTTGAGCTAGTGGTAGAAGCATCTTCAACAATCGAAAACTCCGATATGCAAGAAGAAACTTCAATCGTAGAAGAATCTGTTATTCAAGAGGACTCCGAAAAGATAGAAGAATCATTTGAAGCTGAAGTATCCGAGGAAACAGAAGTAGCGGACGTATCACTAGACATAGAATCCGTGGTTGCTGCAGAGTTTGATGAAGTATCCGAAGCAGAAAGTTTCACACAAGAACAAACGGAAGAATTTGTTCAAGCTGATGAGCAAACAAAGCAAGCTGTACAAAGCTTTGCAGATGTACTAATAGAAGAAAAAGAAATAGAAGCTAAGAAACAGCCGGAAGTGAAAGCGGAGCAACAAGAAAAGGTGATTGAAGAGCCAAAACGTGAGAAGAAACGTTTCGTTCCGTTTAATGTAGTGATGTTGAAGCAAGATAAACAGATGTTAGAAGAAAAGCGTCGCGCTGCAATGGCAATGCAACCTGCTCAGACGCAACCTGAGCAAAAACAAAATATAGAGGTAGAAAAGCAACCAGTGCAAGAAGAAATGACGCACCGAGTTGTTGTGGAAACAGCGCAAGACGTTCGGAATGTTTTACAAGCGCCGCCGACATACGAGTTTCCACCATTAACACTTTTAAATATTCCAAGTCATCCCACGACAAATGCTGCTGAGTGGTTAGAGGAACAAAAAGAGTTGTTAAATACGACATTCCATAATTTCCATATTGGTGCAAAAGTTGTGAATGTGACGCAAGGACCAGCCGTTACTCGTTTTGAAGTACAGCCAGAGCCTGGTGTGAAAGTAAATAAAATTACGAACTTAAGTGATGATATTAAACTGAACTTAGCAGCTCGTGATATTCGAATTGAAGCGCCAATTCCGGGTAAAAGTGCAGTTGGAATTGAAGTGCCAAATAAAGAAAGTAAAGCTGTATTTCTTCGAGAAATTTTGCGAAGTCCAGTATTTACGAAAAGTGAATCACCGCTTACAGTCGCACTCGGTCTTGATATTTCAGGAGCACCGATTGTTACGGATATTCGAAAAATGCCGCACGGTTTAATTGCCGGATCGACAGGATCAGGAAAAAGCGTATGTATTAATGCAATCTTAACAAGTATTTTATATAAGGCGAAGCCGCATGAAGTAAAGCTGATGTTAATCGATCCGAAAATGGTGGAACTTGCGCCGTATAATTCTGTACCGCATCTTGTTGCACCGGTTATTACGGATGTAAAAGTAGCAACGGCAGCCTTAAAATGGGCAGTAGATGAGATGGAGCGCCGTTATGAATTGTTTGCACATGCAGGTGCGCGTGATTTAACACGTTACAATACAATTATGAATGAACAAGAAATTCCAGGTGAAACGTTACCGTATATCGTCATTGTGATTGATGAGTTAGCTGATTTAATGATGGTTGCACCGGGCGATGTTGAGGAAGCAATTTGCCGCATTGCCCAAAAAGCAAGAGCTTGTGGAATTCATTTATTAGTAGCGACGCAGCGTCCATCTGTAGATGTAATTACAGGATTAATTAAATCAAATATTCCAACGCGAATTGCTTTTACAGTATCATCGCAAGTAGACTCGCGTACAATCATTGATATTGGTGGAGCTGAGAAATTACTCGGACGCGGTGATATGTTATTTTTAGATAATGGAACGTCAAAACCAGTTCGTGTGCAAGGGGTATACGTTTCAGATGAGGAAATTGAAAAGTCTGTTGCGCATGCGAAACGTCAAATGAAACCAAATTATTTATTCCAGCAAGAAGACTTATTGGCAAAAACAGAACAACAAGAATCTGAGGATGAACTGTTCTTTGAAGCATGTCAATTTGTTGTAGAACAAGGGGGAGCGTCCACGTCTTCTGTACAGAGAAGATTCCGTATTGGTTATAATCGTGCCGCTCGTCTTATTGAGGAAATGGAAGCACAAGGGATTATTTCGGAAGCACGCGGAACAAAACCAAGAGATGTCCTTATTACAGAAGATGAATTTGCTGCGATGCAGGATATACATGTATAAGAAAAGGTTTTGCTGTATACTAAGAGAAAACGTTGGATAGTAAAGTAGGGAGTATAGCGACATGAAAGAAATCGAACTAAAATTACAAGGTGAAATAAATCGACTGACAAATAAGACGTTCAAGTTTGATGAGCGCGTTGGTGAAGGATGGTTTTCAGCCGTTTATTTCTTAAAAACTCGTGATATTATTAAAGAATTTCGAGCGGAAAGTGTTGTGACAATGCAATTTTTCCAAAAGGAACACGCTGTATTATGCGGAACAGATGAAGTACTTGCTTTATTACAAACATTTGCGGAGCATCCTGAAGAACTTGAAATTCACACTTTAAAAGATGGGGATAAAGTAAGTCCGTTTGAAACGGTATTAACGATTCGCGGGCCATATGAATATTTCGGTTATTTAGAAGGTGTTATTGATGGCATTTTAGGACGACGCACTTCTGTGGCAACAAATGTATATAACGTTGTTCAAGCGGCGCGCAGCGGTCAAACAGAAAAGCCTGTTATTTTCATGGGCGACCGTGATGATCATTACACACAACAAGCCGGTGATGGTTATGCTGCTTATATCGGTGGTATGAGCGCACAGGCAACGCATGCGATGAATGAATGGTGGGGCAAAAGCGGAATGGGAACAATGCCTCACGCTTTAATTCAAATGTTTAATGGTGATGTTGTAGAAGCAGCGAAAGCATATCATAAAAAGTTTCCAGAAGATGAGCTAGTCGTATTAATCGATTACAATAACGATGTCATTACAGATGCACTTCGTGTTGCTCGTGAGTTCGGATCAGAACTAAAAGGAGTACGTGTAGATACATCGCGTACGATGATTGACCAATATTTCATTCGTCATCCAGAAGTACTTGGCACATTTGATCCGCGCGGTGTGAATCCATCTCTAATCTTTGCACTTCGCAATGCATTAGATGAAGAAGGATTCCAGCACGTGAATATCGTAGTAAGCGGCGGCTTTGATGAAAAACGAATCCGTGAGTTTGAAACACAAAATGTTCCAGTTGACATTTATGGTGTCGGCAGCAGCTTATTGAAAATGAACATTGGCTTTACAGGTGATAACGTAGAATTAAACGGTAAACCAGAAGCGAAAGCAGGACGTAAATATCGTCCAAACCCGCGCTTAGAACGAGTTGAATTACAAGCAAGAGGAGACGCGGAGTAAAGTGAAACTTCCATCAGTGGGGGAGCTTTATCCCCCACTGATGGAAAGCCCTCACCAATCGGGCTTTTACGGGCAGTTATTCCCCCGCATATCTTCTTTAGAAAAGCGAAGTTGGACAATGATTCTATTTCAACCTTGACGTGGGAGTACTACTGCCCGTTAATGCGGGGTAAAGTGAAACGTCTTTGTTTCTCTCCAAATGTTAAGCGAGGAATAATCATTTTTAAACAATTGAATAAATAGAAAAGCTGGTAGGGAATTGACCCTATCAGTTTTTCTGTTATCATAGTATAACGGATTGTTTTTTGCTATAATAGGTTTGTTATGGGCTTATACGGGGGCTTGGACGTGATTATAAGCAATTCGAGATGATTACCAAAATAAGAAGAAAATCATATACTGTCTTATAGATAGACCGTTGGAATAGTTCGAAATGTTGGAGGTTCTTTAAGATGACAGTTTACCATTTTGTAGGGATTAAAGGGACAGGGATGAGTGCTTTAGCGCAAATATTACATGATATGAAGCATACTGTTCAAGGTTCTGATGTAGACAAACGCTTTTTTACGCAAACAGCGTTGGAAAAGCGTGGGATTTCTATCCTACCTTTTGATAAGAAGAATATTGAAGAAGGACAAGTGATTATTGCAGGAAATGCATTTCCTGATACGCATGAGGAAATTGAATATGCAAAAGAATTAAATTTACCTATTTATCGTTACCATCACTTTTTGGGCGATCTTATGAGTAAGTATACGAGTGTCGCTGTAACGGGTGCTCACGGAAAAACATCAACGACAGGTTTATTATCACATGTGATGCAAGGTGCTAATCCTACATCTTATCTAATTGGTGATGGAACAGGATTTGGAGCAGAAAGCAGTGAATATTTTACATTTGAAGCGTGCGAATACCGTCGTCATTTCTTGTCATATCATCCAGACTATGCAATTATGACAAATATCGATTTTGACCACCCTGATTATTTTGCAGACATTAATGATGTATTTAGTGCGTTCCAAGAGATGGCACTGCAAGTGAAAAAAGGGATTATTGCGTGCGGTGATGATGAAGAACTTCAAAAAATTCAAGCGAAAGTACCAGTTATTTTCTATGGATTGGGCGAGGATAATGATTTCCAGGCACGTAACATTCAAAAAAGAACAGATGGCACTGGATTTGATGTCTTTGTTCGTAATACGTATTATGGAACGTTCGAAATTACAGGTTATGGCAATCATAGCGTGCTAAATGCATTGGCGGTTATTGCCCTTTGTCATTATGAAAACATTGATGTTGAAGTTGTGAAACATCAGTTAACAACATTTGGCGGTGTAAAGCGTCGTTTCAACCAAAAGGTAGTAGGTGAGCAAGTAATTATTGATGATTACGCACATCACCCTACGGAAATTACCGTGACAATTGAAGCAGCTCGCCAAAAATACCCAGAGCGTGAAATCGTAGCAGTATTTCAGCCGCATACATTCTCTAGAACACAAAAATTCTTAGATGAATTTGCAGAAAGCTTACGTAAAGCAGATCAAGTATATTTATGTGATATTTTCGGTTCTGCACGTGAAAATAGAGGAGAATTAACAATTCAAGACTTGCAGCAACGCATTGATGGTGCAGAGCTTGTTACAGTTATGACGACAGAAGTATTAAAGAAACATAAAAACGGCGTACTTATTTTCATGGGCGCTGGTGATATTCAAAAGTTTGAAGCTGCTTATATAAAGGAAGTACAAGTGGCGGAGAAAAAATAAGAAAATGAAAAAGACGTGTAGAGGTGCACGTCTTTTTTTCGTTGGATGTTGTTGTTACCTGCACATGAAGATGAATATTTAGCAAAAACATTGGAGGAGATTGCAATGAATCAAGATCCAATTTTACAAAAAGCGATGAATAAATGGGAAAACATGAGTCATGACTCCTCATTTCGCCTTGCATATGAAGCGCGCGAAAGATTACTTTTAGATGAGCAAG
>Ga0102589_1003851_pt1 | contig 14876 bp, 17 predicted proteins | sample AraplaMF_Col_mLB_FD_76858 | JGI IMG/M metagenome (GOLD analysis project Ga0102589, IMG submission 76858) | Arabidopsis root microbial communities from the University of North Carolina, USA - plate scrape MF_Col_mLB | ecosystem: Host-associated > Plants > Roots > Endosphere | place: USA... | reverse complement strand
GTTTTAATGGATTTGGAATAGATGCTGGATCTTTCAGAGAACGAAGTGCATCACCAGGTTTTCCAGGTGTATAAATGTCAGCACCTAAATCCCAGCTCTTCTTCTCAACCATGACACCCATAATATCTGATAATGATTCATTTAACGCACCTGACTCATTTTTATAAACAAGATTTGCTGTATGTTCAGTTACAGCATGCGTTAATTCGTGACCGATAACATCAAGTCCCGCAGATAACGGCACAAATGTTGTACCATCACCATCACCATACATCATCTGAATACCGTTCCAAGCTGCGTTATTCCAGCTTTCACCTACGTGAACAGAGGAAATAAGCTTCGCACCTTTATCATCGAAAGAGTTACGATTAAAGGTCTTTTTGTAGTAATCATATACTTTTCCTGCATTTACATGCGCATCAACCGCTGCTTTGTCATCAAAGAATTTATTTTTACTTTCTACTTCAATACCTGTATGTCCGAACCATTGTGAGAATATATTAAATAAGTTTTCATCCATATTCTCTGCATCAAATGTATGAACACCTTTTCCACGTTTACCATCAAATAAATGGAATGCTCCTGTTTTCTCATCTTGCGCAATTTCAAATGATTGTTTAGCGCCTAATACTCCGTAACCAAATCCTGTAATATGATCTACAGCATTATATTTCTCAATGACATTTCCATTCGTTGCATCAACAAAATAATGCCAATAGCCTGGAGCTGGCTTTGAAATTGATGCCTTAACTAAATAGGCAAGATAGTAGTTTCCATCTTTTTCATACACATATAAATCTTTTTTCACACCGTCATAATTCTTTACTGCTCCAATTTCTTTCTCAATATCTGTCTTTGCAATTGTTTCTGCTTGCTCTGCGCTAATATTTGCAAACGTAGGAATATTTTTATCCTCTAAATTCGGAATAACTTGTCCGAAGAATGCTTTTACATTATTCTCTTTATCTAGTGTAACAGTTTGATCTGAACCGTACACAGGAATGTTATTATGCTTCTCAACTAGCTTCACATGTGTTGTGCCAGATTCAGCATCTTTTTCTTCTCCAACGACATTGAAGTGTTTATCAATATTTCCTGCTAATTTGAACATATCTTTCTTACTCTCTAAATATTGAAAGACCGTTTCTTTTTTATCTAGTCCTTCTGGTGCTTTCCATTCTTCACCTATGTATGCAGGTGTTTTAAACTCTTGATGATATTGAATTTTTTGTTCTTCCGCTTTCGTTGTCGTTGCTCCAAATGTTCCAAATCCCCCGGCGATAACAGTTAAGGCTAATGCTGATGAAATGACTTGCTTTTTCACTATAACATTCCCCATTCCCATAAAGATTTTTGACACTTTTATACAATTCTTGTTTTTCAAGTCGATACCTTTACCGAAAATTTGAGAAAGTTTTTTCTGACAATTCCACTCAAAAAAAGAGGACATCTATCCGATGTCCTCTTTTTCTTTTAATCTTTTATTGTCTTTTCAATTCAATTACTAAATAATGCGATTGCTCTTTCGCTTCAATATGAATATCTTCTTCCACCGCTTCTGCTGCATCACGCATAACAAGATTTTCACCATTGATTACACTACTTCCTTCAATTTGTACAAGGTACAATTGACGGCCTTCTTTCACTGGAAAATGAATTTCTTTTCCTGCATCTAAAGATAAAGAATATAAATTCGCATCTTGGTGAATTTGAATTGGTGCCCCGCCTTCTAATGGAGATACCATATGAAACCATTCATTTTCACGTTTGCTCCAATCAAATTTAAACTCACCATAGTTTGGTTTATGGTCCGCATGGTCTGGTAAAATCCAAATTTGTAATAAACGTAGTGTTTCATTTCCTAAATTATGCTCACTATGAAATACACCTGTGCCAGCACTCATATATTGAACATGCCCTCGCTCAATTGTTCCGCGATTTCCCATGCTATCCTCATGTGTTAAAGCACCATCTACAACGTACGAAATGATTTCCATATCGCGGTGCGGATGCATATCAAAACCAGTTTGTGCCGCTACTAGGTCATCGTTAATTACACGTAATGCACCGAAGTTCATGTTATTAGGATTATAATAATTCGCAAATGAAAAATGAAAATGTGTATTTAGCCAACCGTGATTTGCTCTTCCCATATTTTTATGATCAACTTTTCTAAACATACCCTTCACCTCATATTATCTCGAATTCAAGATTTATTTTAAAATTTTTTACTGTAACTTTTTTAGTAATTGTAATAATTGATGTTGTTCTTCTACATTTAAATTTTGAAACTGCTTCGCTTGGAATGTTTCTTGAGGCGGGACGATTTCTTCATATAAATCTTTTCCCTTTTCAGTTAACGAAATATATTTTGTAGTACCTTCTTGTTCACGATGAATCCACTCCAGCTGCTCCATTTTATTTAAAAGCTGTGTGATATTTCCCTTCGTAACAAATAACTTATTTCCAAGCTCTTGCTGCGTTAAACGACCATGTCCTCCAACTTGAGCTAGTACATCAAACTGAGCGGCAGATACATTCCATTCTTTCAAATGCTGATTCGTCTCACGAATACTTTTGTTATAAAAACGTGATAAACGAAACCATAATAGTAATCCGAGCCTATCTTCCGTTTTCATTTTATCACCTCGCTCGATACCATTAGTTTAGAACTAAACTTTATAAAAGTCAATCGCTTACTTTTAGTAACCAACAAAAAAGCACAGCGCTATTTCTCCACTATGCTTTACATTAACTTTCTATTTTTATATTCATCCAGCTTCCTCTCCGCGAACTTTCTCGCATCTTTCTCAATCCATCTATCTTCGTACAATTCACTTCCAACATACAATACGTCTCTCTTATGCTGCATCGCATGGCGAAATTCATGCAGCAGAGTTTTGAGCACTTGCTCATACTCTTCCCACATACAAACAAAAATTAATTGTTTTTCTTTATGATAAAAACCACCTACTGGGAATAAGAATTCCTCTTCTTCTTCTCCTAACGATAGAAGCACATGATTTGCATCACACGTATCACAAAAAATAACTGGCGTTTTACATACTTCAATCAATGAAAACAAATCGTCTCTAAGTCTTTTGACATCCCAAGGAAGCTCCGAATCCAACACATACCAATTCTCCACCTGTTGATATACATTTTGAAACTGGAGTTCCATTTCTTTTTATTCCCCTTTCCAAGCACCCTTTTTCTATATGTATGCCACAATATGGTAAATATTAAACGTATTCTTTCATCCTTGAAAAAATACCAATAAAAAAAGAATCTATGCCGACATAGATTCCTTTTTCTTAATCACTTTTTTTAATACAAAGTAACCAATTGCACAAACAATAGCAGCAAGTGCAAAGTATTTCACATATGGCCCAGCAACTTTATTAATGCTTTCCCACTCTGTTCCTAATTTAAAACCTAAATATACAAACACAATTGACCATGGAATAACAGCTAATGTAGTTAGCGTAATAAACTTAGCATGTGACATTTTCGCAATACCTGCTGGTATGGAAATAGCATGACGCACAACTGGAATAAAACGAGCAGTAAAAATAACGCCGGTTCCGTAACGATTAAACCAAGCTTCAGCATAATCAATATGTTTCTTTTGAATTAAAATATATTTTCCATATCGCTCAAGAACAGGTCTTCCTCCGTATCGACCAATCCAATAAATGAATAGTTGTGCGATTACACCACCAATTGTACCGAACGCGACAGCGCCCCAAAATGTAATGCTTCCTGTTGATACTAAATAACCTGCATAAGATAATACGATTTCACTTGGGATAACCTCTAGCATTAATCCAAGCATAATTCCCCAATAACCAAGTCCTTCTAGAAAAACTAAAACGGAATGAATCAACTCTCCTAACATCATGTACCTCTCTTTACTGTTTTCATTGCAAACAATAAAAGTACAAGCAGGACATATCTTGTACTTTTATTTTTTTAATTTAGTTAGCCTTCGTATCCCACTTAAAGACTTTATTTAAAAATTTATATACATTCTTTGACTCTTTCGTCAAAAGTGGACCTAAGATCGATAGTATAAGCACATATAGTGCTGAAAATGGCTTTAGTACTGACATTAAACCACCAGCGATACCGATATTAGCCATAATGATGGAGAATTCTCCTCTTGAAACGATTGTTAATCCAATATTTGTTGAAGCTTTATGAGATAATCCAGCCTGTCGTCCTGCAATCATTCCTGCTACAAAGTTACCGATGATTGTAAGAAGTACCGCACCTAACGTTAACCATATCGCTCCGCCTAACGAGAAAGGATCAATACTTAATCCGAAACTGAAGAAGAAAATGGCTCCGAAAAAGTCTCTAAATGGAACAACAAGGTGTTCAATTCTGTCACTATGCTCTGTCTCAGAGAAAACTAATCCTAAAAGAAGTGCTCCAATTGCTTCGGCAACGTGAATTGTTTCTGAAAATCCTGCAATAAAGAATAACGAAGCAAATACTACAATAATGAAAATTTCATCCGAACTAATATTGAGCAATTTATTTAATAACGGCGTCGCCTTTCTAGCTACAATAAAGAATAGAAGCATGTATCCTAAAGCAATTCCAATTGAAGTAAGAGCACCTAGGAAGGAAGCATGATCTCCTAGAACTAAACCAGATACAACTGATAAATATACAGCAAGGAATATATCTTCGAACATGATAATTCCTAAAATTAATTCGGTTTCATTATTACCAGTTCTTCTTAAATCCACTAACACTTTTGCAACGATAGCGCTAGAAGAAATCGTAATAATACCCGCAATAATTAAGATTTCTAGTAAAGGGAATCCCATAATAAACCCGTATAATAACCCAAGTGAAAAGTTAATTAAAATATAGATCGTTCCGCCAATCGCAATAGAACGTCCAGATTTAATTAGTTTTTTCATTGAAAATTCTAGTCCTAGATAGAACAGAAGGAACAGAACCCCGATTCGTCCAAGGAAGGAAATAACACTCGCACTTTCAATAAATTTGAAATCGATCACACCTATTGTCGGCGCATGTGGTCCTACTAACATCCCAAGAACAATTAGAAACGGAATTACTGAGAATTTAAACTTTCCAGCAAGTACTGCCGCAATTGCAACTAATACTAACGCTGTACCAACTTCAAAAATTAACGTATCCATCTAGTCAGTCCCCCTATTCGAAAGTAACTCATTAATAATTTTTTTAATTTCTTCTCTCTCACCAGAAACTACAAGCATATCGCCTTCTTCAATTACCGTTTCTGGTCCTGGATTAAATAGCTTTTTCATATTCTTCTTCATAACTGCAATGATCGTTACGCTATATGTTTTTCTTATTTCAAGATCACCAATTGTTTTTCCGATTGCCAGGGCTGCATTCTCCACTTTAAACCACTCAATCGCTAAACCTTCAAAGACCATTTCAACATTTTCTAATGCCCTAGGCTTATATACCATTCCGCCTAATATTGCTGCAATTTGTCTTGCCTCTGAGTCTCGTAATGAAATACTTGAGATGCTTTCTTCATGGTCTGAATCAAAATGATACATTTCTCTACGCCCGTCATCATGAATAACAATCACCATCTTTTCGTTACCTTTCGTAACAATTTGAAACTTATAACCAATACCCGGAAGTTCACTTTCTCTAATATTCATATTTAGCTCCTCCACAACTTTTTTATTTGAATTTTCTGTTTTTCTGTCTTTTGTTCATCCAATCAATTTTAGAAATTCTAACCATTCGGGATACCTGTGACTTGGAAATCTTTTATTGTAATAATAAGTCGCTCCTAAAAAGATACTTAAAGATGTAATGATAAAAAATATATTACTTCTCATTTTCAAACTCTTAAGACTTACTTTCAATAAAGTTTCTTCTTTCAAATTATCCCCTCTTTTTCGCTTTACATTTAGTTTTTTAAAATGTAAATAATTCTAAAAATATTATGATGTAACATAATCATAACACAAAATACGTTTATGTAACATAATTTTTTAGAAAAATTGATTCTCGTATATTTTTTGCATATAATTTTCTTATTACGAAAAAAAGGAAGTGTATTATATGGTTGATATCTTTAGCAGATTCCTTGAGGTAACGAATAATATTTTATGGTCATATATTCTTATTGCAATGCTAATCGGCTTCGGTCTTTATTTCTCTTTCAAATTGAAATTTGTCCAAATTACTCATTTCGGTGAGATGGTCGGTTTAATTAGTAAAGGATTTAATCGAAAAGAAAAAAAGAAAGATAGCATCTCTCCATTCCAAGCATTTTGCTTAAGTGCAGCAGCACGTATCGGTATCGGGAATTTAGCTGGTGTAGCATTAGCCATTTCAATGGGTGGACCTGGCGCAATATTTTGGATGTGGTTTATTGCTATCCTTGGAGCAGCTACTAGTTTCGTAGAATGTACGCTCGCGCAAATTTATAAAGTAAAAGATGGAAGCAGATTCCGTGGTGGGCCAGCGTATTACATGGAAAAAGGCTTAAACAAGCGCTGGATGGGTGTTTGGTTCTCACTTCTTATTACAGTTGCATACGGATTAATTTTCAATTCCGTACAAGCAAATACAGTAACAATCGCATTTGAAAATGCTTTTGGACTAGAGCGAACTCTTGTAGGAGCTCTATTAGCTTTATTAGTTGCAGTTATTATTTTTGGTGGTATTAAGAGCATTTCACGTATTACAGAAATGATTGTTCCTCCAATGGCAATTGTTTATATTGGTGTGGCAATTTTTGTCGTTATTAACAACTTCACTATGTTACCAAGCATTTTTACAGAAATATTTAACAGCGCATTCGGTTTAGACCAAGCTATCGCTGGTGGTATTGGAGCAGCAATTAAGTTCGGAATTCAGCGCGGTTTATTCGCGACAGAAGCAGGTATGGGTAGCTCTCCTAACGCAGCTGCAACATCAGATGTATCTCACCCTGTAAAACAAGGACTTGTTCAAGCATTAGGCGTGTTCGTAGACACATTCTTAGTATGTACATCAACAGCGTTTATCGTATTATGTTCCGGACTTTACAAAGGATCAAACTTAGAAGGTATTGAATTAACACAACAAGCATTAAGTTCACAAATTGGCCCGTGGGCAAGCACTTTCTTAGCGATTATTATTTTCCTATTCGCATTCAGTTCTCTTCTAGGAAACTACTATTATGGCGAAACAAATATCGCATTCATTAAAGAAAGTAAAACATGGTTAATGATTTATCGCGTTGCAGTTGTCGGAATGGTATTCTTCGGATCAATCGCTGCCCTTCAAACAGTTTGGAGTTTAGCTGATTTATTCATGGGACTAATGGTATTCACAAACTTAATTGCCATCTCATTCCTAAGCAAATTCGCCTACGCAGCATTAGTAGACTATTTAAAGCAAAAGAAACAAGGAAAAGATCCTGTTTTCGTTGCAAGCTCTATCCCTGGCTTACAGAATACAGAGTGCTGGGATGGACAGGATGTAGAAGAAAAACAGAAGGCTGTTTAATAATTAAAAGCGTATGCGGCTCGTTCAGAATCGCAGGGCACTTCGAGCGAGAGAGCGAAATGACCGACTGCTCTAGTCACCGGAGCTGGATATCATTTAAAGCGTGTGCGGCTCGTTTAGAACAAAAGCTATATATCAAAGCAAATCCCTATTACTCCACAGTAATAGGGATTTTTATTTACAACAGTTCATAATTTGTTCAAATTAATTCCAGCAAAAGGGTTGATTTATACAAATTACTAGATTATAATAATTATAAATTAGTAATTGATATAACATAACAACTCAAAAGGAGATTGATCATAATGAACAAACAAGTAATCGAAGTATTAAACAAACAAGTAGCAGACTGGAGCGTTTTATTCACAAAATTACACAACTTCCATTGGTACGTAAAAGGACCTCAATTCTTCACATTACATGAGAAATTCGAAGAACTATACACAGAATCAGCTACTCACATCGATGAAATTGCAGAACGTATTTTAGCAATCGGTGGTAAACCAGTAGCGACTATGAAAGAATACCTAGAAATCTCTACTATTCAAGAAGCAGCTTACGGAGAAACTGCAGAAGGAATGGTTGAAGCAATCATGAAAGACTACGAAATGATGCTAGTCGAACTGAAAAAAGGCATGGAAATTGCTCAAAACTCTGACGACGAAATGACATCTGACCTACTACTAGGCATCTACACAGAACTAGAAAAACACGCTTGGATGCTACGCGCGTTCTTGAATCAATAATATATTTAAAAGCGGAAGCGGCTTGCTCAGAATCGCAGGGCATTGGAGCTCTCGACCTTGAAGCGCTTTTTGCTTCGAGCGTGAGAGCGAAATGACCGGAGATTCTAGCCGCTGGAGCTGGATATCAATTTAAAGCGGAAGCGGCTCGTTCAGAGTCGCTTTTTTCTATGAGGGGATTGCACATGCTGATACATGAAATTATATCAACGATTTTTTCATTATATCGACGATTCGACACAGGATATCGACTTACCGACAAATCACGACAATATCAGCGCCCCTCTCCTCTACTTTTATCAATATATCACAATCCCTTTTATGTTAAAATATAGGTAACACCTTTTAGTAAAATAGATCCAAAAGCTTTTCCATGTTCATCATTTACTACTTAAATGGCGGGAGTGGTTCAGTTGAAAGACTACTTAATTAGAGCATTTTTTGCGTTAATAACAGTTGGGATTGTCTTACTTATAGCTAATATTTTCAATATACGTATCGAGGTGAAAGACTATGCTTTCCTCGTTGTTGTAGCAATTGGTGGCGGCTGGGGTGGCTGGTACCTGTATAAAAAACAAAGTAATCAAAGTGATAAAGGCATTCCAAAGTAATATGGAATGCCTTTTTTGTGTAATACACAATTAAGCTTAAATCACTAATAAAAGCCGTCCCCAAAAACATCATATAAACCCATATTCTATGGTAAATAAAACAATTCATTTTGAATATAGAAATAGTCCAAAATCTTGCATAACAGAGGTATGCCCCATTTGCCGTAACATTGTGGCTATATTCCCACGGTGATATGCTCCGTGGGTGACGACGTGTAGTATTGTTTCAGAAACCGTCGTATCCAGGTGCCCAGCATATGGATTATCAACCTCAAACATTTTTTCATAATCTTTTTGACTACTTAAAAGTTCTTTATATCTTTTAGATAATTCATAAAAACTAGTTTCCATTTCCTCAATATTTTTTGTTTCCAGCCGTTCTTTCAATTGATCTGTGTGTACCATTGCATCACTCATGCTTTTACCAGAAATAATCTCGAGCCAGGCTAAATCTGTAAGGTATATGTGAGACATTACTTTCGCCACCGAAGAAAAACCACTATTAACTTCCTTATGGAAAATGTCTTGCGGTAGTTCTTTTAAGCGATTTAAAATAACTTCATTTGCCCATAAGTGGTAGTTATACATTTTTAATACAGAACGACCCATGCTCATTTCTCCTCCAATTTTCATTTTAATGATTAGATTATGATACATAGCTGATTAAAAATTCATAAAGGATTACATCTATAAAATTTATTCTGATTTCGATTAAAAAAAACCTCTATTAACTTCATAAAAAACATTCCCTATCTTCCACAATCTGCCCCTTTAACGGAACAGTTCTATGTCACTCAATAATTCCTTACTTACCTTTTATTCAGATGTTCTTTTTTAAGTCAGCAAAACATACCTCCATCTACTTCCACTCTTCCAACGATTTCACATCTCACTATCAATATATTTAACCAGATTAAAAACACATACCTTTTTACGATAAAAAAGACATGTGTTTCCAAAAATCTATATAAAAATCAAAATGATAAAGTGAAACTTTAATCATTGGGGGTTTTGTTCATCCCCCACTGATTATTAGTTGAACCAATCGGACTTTTATGGGCAGTTGATCCCCCACCTAACTCCTTTGCTTTCGCTGAATTTTGAGGTGGGGGTCTTACTGCCCATTAAAGCGGGATAAATAATAAAATTCAAACCGCTAATACAACCAATCGCAATAAACATGCTAAAACTCTGTGCATCTCCACCTAAATTATACTCATCGACGATAAACCCAGACATAAACAACGTTATCGCAGAAACACCGATACATAATATCGAGATAAACCAAAGCGAAAATTCATTAATTAGCTCTTTTTTCTGTGTTGAAACAATTAGCATAACAAGAAGGGATGTTGCTAATATACTTTTAAAAACAGGACGTAAATACACAAACTCCTCCATCTGTTTCTCCTCTTCCAAAAACATTATATCTCAACATTAATATATTTAACCAAATTAAAAAACACATGCCTTTTCAAGATAAAATGACATGTGTTTCCAAAAATCTCTATAATTTTGTATTATAATAACTGTTTCCACTTCGTTCCTAAAACAGGACGCTCGTAATTTTGGATTTCATGAATTAGTTTATCTGCCGTCTCAGCTGAAACAATCAACTCTTTATTAGATGGGTTCATAAACCCTTCTTCTGCTGCACGTTCAACCATTTGCAGGATTGGTCCGTAAAAGTCTTTTATATTCAATAAACCAACCGGCTTATTATGTATACCAATTTGTGACCAACATACAACTTCAAATAGCTCTTCAAACGTTCCATATCCGCCTGGTAATGCAATAAAAGCATCCGCAAGCTCTGCCATTTTCGCTTTACGTTCATGCATCGTTTCTACTTCAATTAGTTCTGTTAACCCTGTATGTACAATTTCTCCTCGGAATAGACCGCGCGGCATAACACCTGTTACACGCCCGCCTAAACGAAGAACTTCATTTGCTACTTCTCCCATTAATCCAACGCATGAACCGCCGTATACGAGCTCATAATCGTTCTCAACAAACATTTTTCCTAACGCTATTGCTTGCTCTTTAAATTCTGGTCTCTCCCCTAAGTTGGAACCTGCAAACACACAAATCTTTCTCATTCCTACACCCCGAAACTATATATTGTTATGATACAATGAATATTGTACAACATATTGAAGGGATGAGGAAGAAATGGATATCGTCGCATTTCAAAGATGGGTGGAGGAATTTTACGAAAAACGAAGCTGGTCACAGTATAATTCCTTTATTCGCTTAAATTTCTTAACAGAGGAAGTTGGGGAAGTTTCACGCGTTGTTCGCGCCATTGAAATTGGCCGTGATCGTCCTGATGAAGACGCGAAAACAGAAGAAGAGCTAAAACAAGAACTAAAAGAAGAACTTGGTGATGTACTGTCTAACCTTATTATTCTTTCACAAAAATATGATTTAGATTTACAAGACATTATGGAAGCACACGTCACAAAGCTTTCGAAAAGGTTTGAAACATCTAAATGAGAATATTATCAATTATGATATAATATTCTTGTCACAATACTAAGGGGGATTTTATGTTATCTAAAAAATTGCACGACGCACTAAACGATCAAATGAACTTTGAGTTTTACTCTGCCCACGCTTATATGGCAATGGCTGCTTACTGTACAGCCGAAAGCTATGATGGATTTGCTAACTTTTTCCTTGTACAAGCTGAAGAAGAGCGTTTCCACGCAATGAAGCTTTACAACTACATTAATGACCGCGGTGAGCGCGCTATTATTACTGGATTTGATAATCCGAATAACGAATACGAATCTGTATTAAATGCTTTTGAAGTCGCACTTGAACACGAGCGTGAAGTAACAAAACGTATTTATCACTTATCTGATATTGCTTGGGATGAGCGTGAACACGCAACAATCACCTTCTTAAAATGGTTCGTTGATGAGCAAGTAGAAGAAGAAGCTTCATTCGATAGCATCATCCAAAAATTAAAACGTATTACAAGCGATTCAAATGCACTATTTATGCTAGATGCTGAATTGGAGAAACGTACATTTACAGCTCCAGCTGAGTAATATTTCAATCACCTTAATGAATGTATTAAGGTGATTTTTTATTTTCTCTCTAGCTTAAAATCACCTTAAAATTCCTCGTATTTGACATAGCACCAGTAAAAAAATGGTATTATTTTCAATATAAAACAATATGCGAGGAGAGAAAAAATGAACCAACGTGTAGAATTTGTTGACGCCATTCGTGGTTTCGCTTTATTTGGCATTTTACTTGTTAATATGACATTAATTCAATTTGGGTTTTTCACCAGTGAAAAACCCAATTATATTTTTGGAAAGCTTGATGAAGGCGCTAATTGGTTTATTCAATTTTTCGGTACCCATAATTTTATGTCCCTATTCTCTTTTTTATTTGGTCTTAGCATTATTTTGTTACAAAAAAGTATCATTGAAAAAGGAAAAAAATTCTTCCCCACATACATAAGACGTATTCTCATTCTTTTACTACTCGGCTACATTCACGGCACTTTTGTTTGGGAGGGAGATATTTTATTTGCATACGGGGTTATCGGGATTTTTTTAATGATATTCATCAATCGAAAACCGAAAACTTTGCTCATTTGGGCACTTATTTTACTAGCACTCATTATGTTCGCATCTTACCAATCAGAATCAACATCCAATCCTTATGATGATTTCGCACCTTATACTGAAAAAGAACATAAGATTCATAAAACTGGAAACTATATAGATCATGTCAACTTTAGATTAACTGAGAGTCCTTTTGATTATATGGGGATTGACGGTGTATTCGGATTAGTTTTCGTATCCATTTTTGCAATAATTTTTATGTCTCCACTTTTCTTGCTCGGAATGTATGTAGGGAAAAAAGGCTGGCTATTTGAGGTTGATAATCATATACCTGCTGTCAAAAAAATATGGTTTGTCACCGGTCTCTTCTCTTTTACAATTAAAACCTTAGCTATGTTCTTAAAGCACCCGCTTTTAATTATGTTACAAGATGGCCTTACACCAGTAACCATGACCTTCTTTTACGGAAGCACAATTATTTTATTATTCCATTACAAAAAAGCATCGCGCTTACTAACATACATGGCAAACATGGGAAAAATGTCAGTTAGTAATTACTTAGCTCAATCTATTATCGCAACAACTATTTTTTACGCATATGGATTTGGCTTATACGGTAAAATCGGTTATTTCTTCGGTATTCTGTTAACAATTGGAATTTATACGATTCAACTATTTATTAGCACTTACTGGCTACAGAAATACCGAATGGGCCCTGTTGAATATGTGTGGAGGCTGGGAACTTATTTGGAAAAACCACAATTTAAAAGAGACTTGGATAGAGCAAGTTAAAAAAGCAATGAGCTCGGGCTCATTGCTTTTTTATTTCTTCCCTAAGCTTAATAACCTTCGCCAAATCCCTCTTATAAAGCCCTGAAACCTTTTCAACAAAGTCACTATGAGTAAAAGTCCCATCTCCTTCTTCTACTATGCTCAAGTATCCGTGTATCAATTTCAAAAATGCTCTAGCATCTTCACCAGTTAATTGGTCAATGTTCTCTATACTCTCATCAAACTCCCTTAAACTATCCCGTTCTTTCAACTTAATCCCCCTCTCTGTATTACTTATCATACCAAAATAAAAAAGTCGTTCATCCCTCTAGGCGAGAGATAAACGACTTCTATACCGTTTTATTAAAGCATAACCCCAACGATAATCGCTGATAATATACTTACTAGCGTTGCACCGTATACAAGTTTTAGTCCGAATGATGATACAACGTTTGCTTGTTTGCCATCGATACTCTTCGTTGCACCTGCGATAATTCCGATAGATGAGAAGTTCGCAAATGATACAAGGAAGATAGATAAGATACCTACTGTACGAGTTGATAACTCACCAGCTACTTTGCCTAAATCAAGCATCGCAACAAACTCGTTCGTTACTAATTTCGTTGCCATAATTTGTCCTGCTGTTAGCATCTCTGATGTTGGAATACCCATTACGAATGCTAATGGTGAGAAGACATATCCTAAAATGCTTTGGAATGTGATTCCGAAAATTGAATCGAATACACCGTTAATTGCTGTAATTAATGCTACGAAACCGATTAACATCGCCGCTACTGTTACAGCGATAGAGAAACCAAGCATAATATATTCGCCTAACATTTCAAAGAATGTTTGTTTCTTATCTTCTTGCAACTCTAAAATATCGTCTTCTTCTTTTACTTCATATGGATTAATGATATGAACGATAATGAATCCACTGAATAAGTTTAGTACAAGTGCTGTTACTACATATTTTGGATCAATCATTTTCATGTAAGAACCGACGATTGACATCGATACTGTTGACATAGAAGATGCACAAAGTGTGTATAAACGATTTTTCGGTAATTTGCTTAATTGATCTTTTACTGTAATGAATACTTCACCTTGACCAACAATTGCAGCTGCTACTGCATTATATGATTCTAGTTTTCCTAAGCCGTTAATTTTACTTAATAGGAAACCGACTGCACGAATGATAATCGGTAAAATTTTAATATGTTGTAAAATCCCAATTAGTACTGCTAAGAAAATAATTGGTAATAATACTGTTAAGAAGAATGGTGCTTGTCCATCATTTGCTAGACCACCAAATACGAAATTAACCCCTGCTTCCGCAAATTTTAAAATAGCGCCAAATCCATCTGCAATCCCTTTTACTAATACAAATCCGACCTTTGTATTCAGTAAGAAATATGCAAGCACCAATTGAATAACAAGCATAAGTGCAATTGGTTTATATTTAATTTTCTTACGATCTGAACTGATAAGGAAACCTAGTACAAATACTACAAGTAAACCGACTAGAAACATTACTATTTTCATATGTGAATCCTCCACTTCTCCCACGAGTTATTGGTCGTATAACGTATAACGAATGACGTCTGACCATTGATGTTAAAAAAATTTAAAACCCCTAAATACTATTC
>Ga0102589_1003850_pt1 | contig 14877 bp, 18 predicted proteins | sample AraplaMF_Col_mLB_FD_76858 | JGI IMG/M metagenome (GOLD analysis project Ga0102589, IMG submission 76858) | Arabidopsis root microbial communities from the University of North Carolina, USA - plate scrape MF_Col_mLB | ecosystem: Host-associated > Plants > Roots > Endosphere | place: USA... | reverse complement strand
TTATTTTACTTTGCTATTAACTGAATTTGAAAAATATCCGATTCTTTTAGACCTAGAACTCTCATCTCCTCTTTAAACGTTCGCCAAGATTCAACTTTAATGGATTTGGTACTTCTATCCCTTAATGGGGTACGGAAACGATTCTAGGTATGAGGGATCACTTTGGAAAAATATTCAGCAAAAAAAGTCGTAGGAACTATCTACGACTTTTTTACTAAACCTTGCTAACTATTAATTGCAATTTAAAACCTCATTAATCTGGGCAAACATCCAAAATATCATGAAAAATGGCATACTCTACAGTTACTTGAGGACCAAAAAAGGTTACACCTTCTGGAAATTGAACGCCTTCAACAACTTCATTTATTTCTGCATACGATAAATCTGTATAACCACCTAATTTTAAAGTTTTATTTATCATTTGTTCCAGTTCTAACTGTTGAAAAGTATATGGTTGTACATCATATCCAGTCAGTGTAGACATTACTAAGTTCTCATCTGGACTTTCAATTTCAAACTCATGTTGTAAGTAAAAAACAGGCAATAGTTTAGAAACTAGTAAGGTACTGCTATAAGTGCTTGAAAATCCGTTTTTTTCAAATTTTGGAAAATCAAACATAAATTTTGCAGATGGCCATGTATTGTCACTATTCACATCTGTAACATTTATTTCGCTCTTATTTAAATACATATTTAATTCTGAAGGTAATTGAAATATTTCTTTACATTTTAATAAATAATTTTCTATATCTTGTTTTTCATAGTACTTTTTTATCGTGTTATTTAATAATTCTTTCATAATATAGCTCCCATGCAGTTAACTCATTTTTAAATCGTGTCCACCTGATTTATCAGCTGGTTTTGTTGAGTTTAAATTAAAATCTATCTCGCCTTGATGCTTACCCTTTTTATTAACAACTTCAAATCTACCATGTTGTGTATCTAAAGCATAATATGTATCTGTTTTTGCATCATAATAAACATCCCTTTTATTCAGTTTAGTTCTTTTTGAATCTTTTTTCCATCCGTTTTTTGAGGCAATGTCTTTGGATGTTTCTTTTATTAAAGCTATTTTTTCATTTACTATCCGACAAAGCATTCTTGATAGGAAGATGTCCTCGTTCTCCTCTTAACGATTTTACTAATGCCTCGCTAAACGCTTTATTTGATTGCTCCATAATAACCGACTCCCATCCTGTTTTATTTTCTAATTTGCTGATTTTATGGTTCCGTCTCTTTTATATGCACTAAATATATTATAGAAGATTTACGACCATTAAGAGAAAACAAAATAAGAAAAAAATAACAAGAATCACTGACTTCTTAACGTACAGGAAATCGGTGATTTTTATTTAAATAGTACCTTAATTCTTTTTTTGTTCGTATCAAGCCTGTAGCCTTTTTCTTTTATCTATCATAAAAGAAAAAAGCTATATTTTAAATGATTCTACTGTTTGAAATGGCTTTGTCTGAATTGCTTTCATCATTTTCATACGAGTAAATCGCTCATCTAAATTATTTTCAAGTATCCCATTCATGATGTGTTTCCGCAATCATTGGCTTATTCTCAGCAGAAACACCTTCCCATTCAAAATCTACAGAAGCATTCATCGTGTTGTTTACATTTTCTGTAACTGAAAATTTTCCGGATAATGTCCGCTTTGTTTTACTTGGTTAGAAATGGTTGCTAACCATTCATTAAACCCTTTTAATGTATTAACTTTAGAAATCGTACTTAAATTTAACTCAAATTGATCTGCTAATAGTTCTTTGAATTTGTCACTGTTCACAGATGCTGTTTTCATTAAATATAACCAGTAATGCATAAATGATTTTGCTCTATTTTCTGCATAGGCAGATTTAAATTGTGGATTTTCTACAGTACCTGTTGGTTCTAAATGCACCTTTGTAAAAAGAGGTAATTCGTTATCTAGAAGTTTCAGAATTGCCGAATAATGAATCAGCTTTATCTACTATTATCTGGACGTATATTTTGATAAAGAATATTAGCTTCTAATGAAAGTTCCTCGTCTTTCAACTGATTGATATGTTTTCAACATGATGCGCATTTTTCCATCCTTCAAACATTTTTAATCTGTCTACTAAACCAATTTTACCTTTCGAAGTTCCAGCTTGATAAAATTTCAATTTCATCCTCTAAAATGTCTAACTGATTTTCTAGACGAGCTTTGTTAAGCGAAACTTCATATACTTGATACCAACGATAATATTGTGTTAAAGCTAAATGATTATTTTTAATATATCTATCGTAAATGCAAAAGATTTACTAGAATTACCGCCACATTTTAACGAAAATATACGCTAAGGAACTATCGGCTTTTTGTTATGTTTGGATTTTAAAAGACTAGTTTCTTGTCCGCGTCACATACGGATAAATCGGATCTCTTAATTCGAAGTCATACGTTTCTCCATTCACAATTCCTACCACCTTCTCACTGTCATATAAATCCAGTAAGAAACCGGCCATTTGTTCAGCTGTATGGAACTTTGGAACAATACCATCATATTCAAAATTATCAACATCATAGGAGCGTTTCGCAAATTCGGTCTCTGTTGCAGCAGGGGCCAAGACTTTTGCTTGCATGGCTGCTCCTTTTCCTTTCAATTCTTGTGCAAGCCCTTCTGTAAAGGCACTTACATAGAACTTTGTCGCGCAGTAGGTCACAGCATCGGCAACAATCAGATATCCTCCTCCTGAAGAAATATTGATGATTTGCGTTTCTTTAACATCTGCATAGTCACGCACATAAAGAGAGGACAACAAGGTTAAGGCTTCAATATTCAAATGAAGCATCGTCTCAATCTTATTTAAATTTTGTTCCCCAACGGAAGCAAAGTTTCCAAATCCAGCATTGTTGATCCAGGTCTCGATCTGATAGTCCTGAAGACTTTCGTAGAATGCATAAACATTTGTGGTAACAGATAAATCAACAGTTCGAATGACAACATCCAGGTCTGCGTTAACGTCAGCCACTTTTGATTTTAGCTTTTCCAATTCCTCCGTTCTGCGAGCTGCTATGATTAAGTTTTTTCCGCGAGCCGCAAAAGCAAGAGCCGTTTCATACCCAATTCCTGAACTGGCACCCGTAATAACTGTATATTTCATATAAATCCCTCCTGAATTTTATCCAATTGATTTTATTGTGAACGAACTATGAGTTGATTATAATGATTAGAGTTAACTCTAAGTCAAGAAAAAAATTAATCTGGAGGTTTCTTATGCACACCATTGGTGAAGTGGCTAAAATTTTAGGGATAAGTACACATACATTGCGGTATTACGAAAAGGAAAAAATTATAACTCCGGTTCGTGATGCCAGCGGAGACAGGCGATATAACGATTCACATATTAAATGGCTACAATTTGTTATCAAGTTAAAAGAAACACAAATGCCTATCGCGAAAATAAAGAAGTATGCTTCATTAGTTTTAGAAGGAGAACATACTACACTAGAGCGATTAAGCCTTTTAGAAGAACATAAAGACGCTATTAAGAAACAAATCAGAACATTAAAAGCTGCAGATGAGATGCTTGAATATAAAATTGCCGCTTATAAAGATTTCATCAGTAAACGAGATTAGATGCAGGCTCTATAAGGGTAATCACCACATCTCCATGGGGTAGAAGGAGCATCCATCGATTTTGGAGTAATCATCTGTCCAATAAATATAAAAATTGAGGGTTCTGTTGCAAAGTTTGAAAAAAGCATAAACAGGTTGGTAAATGAGGAACAATGTTTAGGAAGTAGCCAGTAATTGTTGAAGTTCATTGTACGTTGAAAAGACGGAGTCTCTTTGAAAACTTCGCATTTGTGTTTCTCCTTACTCTTTTTTTCTAGAGTGTGGTCTTATTTAGAAAACTTTGCAACAGAACCTGTTTCGGATATTGGGAATATTCCATTAGAAGCACATTGAAATAACTAAGCCTATGTGGAGCCTTAGTTTAAGGAGAAATAAGAGGTAAGTACATATTTAACATAACTAATATGTACTTACCTTTATTTTTTGAGGATTTTTAACTTTTAGGTCTTGATAATGAAAGTAAGCGTGTTTTTTCATTCTGCCAGTAAATTATCTCATTCATTATTACTTTGAAACTTGTTCTTTTGGCAAAACCATTCCTTTATATAGTTGCACCGTTATCCAGTAATATACAACATAAATAATAAGAAAAATTCCAATTGGCATCCACACTTTTACAAACGGATCAACTAAGAAGAGGCGGAACAAGTTAAGTCCTACTAAAATATGTGAAATACCAATGATAGCCGGGAAGATAAAGAGATATGAAATTTCTTTATAGATACTACGCGACAACATACTACGGCGTACTCCAATTTTTCGAAGCATTTCATAGCGACGTACATCACGAGAAGCTCCTGTTAAAATTTTAAACATAAGAGAGCTCGCCATCATAGCTAAGAATGCAACTCCAAGGAAGAACCCCATAAACATCGTACCGCTCATGAAACTATTCATAAATTGGTAAGTTGTCATTTTTGTATATAATTCTACTTTTCCGCCTTTTGCTTTTTCTACTAACTCTTTTTGTCGTTGATCAATATCTATTAACAACGGTTTATATTTTTGTAAGTCATCCACTTGCACTAGCGTGACACTATGTTCTGTTCCTTGAATGTTTTTATAATGGTCCTTATCTGCAATTCGAACAGGTTTCCCGTTGAATTGATTGTGTGTAACTTGAACTTCTCTTATGATTGCATCATTCCAATCACTTGGCATATGTGGAAGTTTACTTGCTTCCTCAGGTGCTTCCATAGATGTATAAAGAGGTTCCGTTAATGGTTCTTTTACACGTTTACGTACAGGCTCTTTGACATTCTTTGTATCTTGATGATCAGAAATGAGTGGTGGCTTTGCAGTTAAATCTTCTCGTAAATAATAGACTGCTTCCCCGTCCACTTTATATTTATAAGTTCGTTGCTCTTCAATTTTCATTTGTTTTAATGCGGCTATATCTTTTTCATTCGGATCATGAATTGTCGCATCATAGACTCGAGAAAAATCCGTCATAATACCAACATTTTTTTGAAAAGCCATTCCAGCTGTCATCGCCCCTGCACCAAGTGCAATTAGCATCGCGACAGTCCCAAGTACCCGAGATAAACTATTTATTCGAAAACGAAGCTGAGCATATGTAAAACTATTTAAACCTGTTTCATTTCGTTTTTTGTTGTTTTTTAACTTTGTTACAAACAATGGTAACAATGAACTAAAAATAAAATATGTCCCTATCGTTGTAGCACCCGTTGCTAGTATAAATCCTATTTCACGTAACTTGTCTATATGCAGTATAGAATAGTATCCTGTTCCTAACAGTAACACTCCCATTACAGTAAAAATGATAACGCGACGTTTACTCTTTTCTATTGTATCTTGTGTTTCATCTTCACGAAGTAGCTCAAGTTCAGTTTGACGCAATAACCGTATACTATTGATAAATCCAGTAATAATAAATAAGACCAAGAAGAATCCACATGTAACAAGAACTGCAGGTATATAAAATGGTGCATAGCCTTTCGCCGAAATTTCTAAACCATTCATTAAAAAATTCCCCGCTGCACTTGCTAGTAATATTCCTACAATAATCCCAATAATAATGCTGATAATTCCCATACCGAATGTTTCGATAAATAATAACTGGGCTACTTTTTTCTTCTTTGCACCGAGCATCATATACATACCAAGCTCTTTCCTGCGCAATGTAAGTAAAAAGGAATTCGCATATACGATATAAAAGACCGTAATGAAGGAAAGTAAGACAGCACCAACCCAAAATACAAGGCGAATACTATTAATCATACTATTATCTTTTGTAAATTGGCTGTTAATCGCCATCGTTTGAAACATATAGAAAATACTGATACTAATGACAAGACCAACAAGCAAAACAAGATAGTCCTTTAACATTTTTTTCATACTATGACGTGATAATTTCAATAACATGATCTCGCCCCCTATTTGGATTCAGCCGCTGAGCCCATATGAGCAAGCACACCTAAAATATCTTGATAGAAATCCTCTCGTGTTCCTTGGCGTTTCAATTCTTTATAGAGTAGCCCATCTTGAATAAATAGAATCCGCTCACAATAACTTGCACTAAATGCATCATGCGTTACCATTAATATACTTACTCCATGATTTTCATGTAAGTCTTGCATCGCTTCTAATAAACTCTTCGCATTTTTGCTATCAAGTGCTCCTGTTGGTTCATCCGCTAATACAATGGCCGGATTATGTACTAAAGCTCGTGCTGCAGCTGTTCTTTGTTTTTGTCCACCAGAGACAGCTGATGGATATTTTGTTAAAATTTCAACAATATCTAATTTCTGTGCAACCTCATTTACTTTCCCACTTATCTCACTTAAAGGCACTCCTTGTAGTGAAAGTGGCAAAGCAATATTCTCATAGATCGAGAGATTTTCAAGCAAATTAAAATCTTGAAAAATAAACCCCAGTTTTTGAGAACGGAAATCTGATAAAGCGTTCCCCTTCATTGAAGTAATATCTGTGCCTGCTATCGTCACACTTCCTCCTGTCGCATGATCAAGTGTACTAATTACATTTAGTAGTGTCGTTTTTCCAGATCCAGAAGGTCCCATAATCCCAACGAATTCCCCTTCTTGTATCGTAAGCGATACCCCTCTTAATGCTTTTGACTGGCTTTCATTTCTTTTGCCATATGTTTTCTCCACACTTTCTACTGTCACTACATTTGTTGCCATTCCTATCACTCCATCCCTTTTGTATATCATTACTTTGTCATACATTTCTTAGATTTCTCCTACATAAATTCTTAAGATTTTTTTAATTTTTCATTTTTTTATAACAAAATTGATAAAAAATCTTCTATCCTTTACTTTCTTTTTTAATATTCTCACTTTTACTCACAATCTTCCTGCGATTTATCTTACATTCACCTTACATTTTTGTAAGGGACAAAAATAACAACCTAAAATCCCCCACCTACACTTTGCTTAGAAGCGGGCGCTTCTAAATATATTAAGACAAACATAATTTAAAATAAGTAAAAATGGAGAGAAGAGCCGTCGACATATATTAAATCAGACCATGGTTATATCCTTTACAAGGAATCTAGTGGAATGAATATAGTTTTAGAGATTAAAAAGAAGAATGATGGATGGAAAGTAGAAAATAAACAGGTTAAAAATGATTTTTAACGACGAACAACTTCAAATAATTTCTTTATGATAGTAAAAAACACACTACTTACTTAAAGTAGTGTGTTTCAACCTGATTGATTTATGATTTATTACTTAGATCCTTTATTATAAACTTCCTTCCGTATACTTTCCATAAATGCAGATAGCGAAACCACTTCAGATTTTTCTTCACCATATTTACGCACATTTACAGATCCATTTTCCATTTCTTTATCCCCAATAACAAGAATGTATGGTATCTTTTGGAGCTGTGCCTCTCGTATTTTATACCCTAGTTTTTCACTACGAGCATCTCGTTCGGCGCGAAGGCCAACGCTCTTTAACTTTTCTTCAATTTCCTTTGTATATTGTTCATGTACTTGATTGGAAACAGGAATCACCTTTATTTGAACCGGAGCCAACCATGTTGGGAATGCCCCTCCGAAATGTTCAATTAGTATTCCTAGGAAACGATCAAAAGAGCCTAATACAGCACGGTGAATAACAACCGGTCTTCTTTTCTCATTTCTTTCATCAATATAATTCAAGTCAAATTTCTCTGGCATTTGGAAATCAAGCTGAACTGTTCCACATTGATGGCTTCTTTGTAAAGCATCTTTAATATGAAAATCAATTTTAGGTCCGTAAAATGCGCCATCTCCTTCGTTCACTCTATAGTTATAATTTAATGATTTCAGCACATTCTCGAGAGACGATTCAGCTTGGTTCCATAGCTCATCATCACCCATTGAATCTTCAGGTCTTGTTGAAAGCTCCACTTCATATTCAAAACCGAATGTTCTATAGACATAGTCAATTTGTTTTAACACTGACTTTATTTCACTTTCTATTTGCTCAGGTGTCACAAATAAATGTGCATCATCCTGACAAAATGTACGAACTCTTAATAATCCATTTAATGCACCGCTGAATTCGTGGCGATGTACTTGACCAAATTCACACATTCGAATTGGTAAATCGCGATATGAATGTAGCTTATTTTTAAAGATAAGCATGTGTCCAGGGCAATTCATCGGTTTTAATGCAAAGCTTTTGTTGTCTACCTCTGAAAAATACATATTATCTTTATAATGATCCCAGTGCCCTGATTCTTCCCATAGCCCCTGATTCATCATAATGGGAGTACGCACTTCTTGGTAATCGTAGTTTTGTTGTATTTCTCTTAAAAAAGACTCTAATTCATTTCGAACGATTTGTCCTTTCGGTAAATAAAAAGGCATTCCTGGTGCTTCTTCCGAGAACATAAATAATTCAAGTTCATTTCCTAACTTACGATGGTTTCTCTTTGCTGCTTCTTCTACAAAATGCAAATAGCTTTCTAATTCTTTTTGAGAAGAAAACGCAACGCCATATATACGCTGAAGCACTTGATTATTACTATCCCCGCGCCAATATGCACCGGAAACGTGAGTTAATTGAAATGCTTTCAAGTAGCCAGTTGACGGTAAATGTGGACCACGACATAAATCAACAAATTCTCCTTGTTTATAAATTGTTACAATCTCATTTTCAGGGATTGCTTCTAAAAGCTCCAACTTTAGGTGATCATTTACATCTTGGAAAAGCTTTTCTGCTTCTTTTCGAGTGATTTCAACTCGCTCTATTTTCAAATTTTCATTCACAATATTCTTCATTTCTTTTTCAAGTTTAGGTAAGTCTTCAATACCTATACTACTTGGAAGATCCATATCATAATAAAAACCATTTTCTATAACAGGTCCTACGCCAAGTTTTACATCACCGTATATTCTCTTTACAGCTTGCGCTAATATATGTGCAGAAGTATGTCTTGCAACTTCTATTCCTTCCTCTGAATCCATAGTTATAATTTGAATTTTGGCATCCTGTTCGATATTTCGACGTAAGTCAAATAATTGATCATTCACCTTTCCGGCTACTGCTTTCTTTTTTAAACTTGAACTAATTGAGGCTGCAATCTCTTCTAGAGTAATTCCTTTTACATAGTCTTTGGCACTACCATCTGGAAAAATAATGTTAATCATCTGTTCTCTCATTTTAATCGCTCCATTTCATAAATAAAAAAGCACACTCATCCCTAATAATAGGGACGAGCGTGCTTTTACCCGTGGTTCCACCCAGATTCCCATCATACTAAACATACAATGGCTTCTTTCGCGGTAACGTCGCTTACACGGCACTAGATACTTTTATTTTCCCCAGTGCAGCTCTAAGGTGGTAAGTTATTTCACTGCGTTAGGAAGTTCTCAGCACTCCTTCCCTCTCTGTATAACCGTTAAAAATAACTCGTGTCCTTTTCTTCGCTTATTATGAAATTAAAAATAAAAAAGCATACTCATCCCTAATAATAGGGACGAATATGCTTATATTCGTGGTTCCACCCAGATTCCCATCATATTAAACATACAATGGCTTCTTTTGCGGTAACGTCGCTTACACGGCACTAGATACTTTTATTTCCCCAGTGCAGCTCTAAGGTGGTAAGTTATTTCACTGCGTTAGGAAGTTCTCAGCGTTCCTTCCTTCTCTGTACAACCGTTAAAAATAACTCGTGTCCTTTTCTTTGCTTTTAAAACAACATCCATTAATTGTTGTTTAATATATCCTATTCCATTTATTTTGGCAAGTGTTTTAAAAATAAAAATAAAAAAAGATTTCCAAACATAAAGTGAAACTTTAATCAGTGAGGGCTTTTCTCATCCCCACTGATTATCATCCCTCACCAATCGGGCTTTTACGAGCAGTTGATTCCCCAACTATTTTCCTCGTTTTTCTCTGAATCTTGAGGTGGGGGTCTTACTGCCTATTAATGCGGGATAAAAAAAGAGAGAATAAACCAAAACAATTCACTGTTTCGGATTACCCTATCTTTTTTACCAATCTTGTGGTTCGTAGTTTAAGTCTGCAAATAATCTTTTTTTCTCTTTCTTCGTTAAATCTCTCCACTGTCCAACTGGTAAATTATTCAACTGGATATTCATAATTCGCGTACGTTTTAATGTGTATACTTGATAACCTAAAGCTTCACACATACGACGAATTTGGCGATTTAATCCTTGTGTTAAAATAATTTGGAATTCATATTTTGATAACTGTGTTATTTCACAAGGAAGTGTTTTTGTTCCTAAAATTTTAACACCCGCTGCCATTTCTTTTAAAAATTCAGGCGTAATCGGTTTATCTACTGAAACAATATATTCTTTTTCATGTTTATTTTCAGCACGTAAAATTTCATTAATAATATCGCCATCATTCGTTAACAAAATTAAACCGTCTGAATCTTTATCAAGACGTCCAACGTGATTAATTCGTAAAGGATGATTCACTAAATCGATAATGTTACCTTTAACTGCCTTTTCACTTGTACATGTAATACCTACTGGTTTATTTAAAGCGATATACACATGGTCTCGAGCAATTCGAAGCTGCTCTCCATTTACTCGCACGTCATCACCTGGTTGTACTTGGTCACCTATTTTTGCAACCTTTCCGTTAATAATTACTCTTCTTTCATTAATTAACTTATCTGCTCCGCGTCTAGATGCTTTTCCAGATTCACTAATAAATTTATTTATACGCAAGTTAGGCACATCCTTTTTTCTAAAAATTTCAAGCTCACACTGCTTCTACCGTACAATAACAAAATGGTAAGCCTCCTAATATAACTTAAATATATTAACACGAAAGGGTATCTGACGTCTTCTATAATTTTCATGTTTAAAAGAAAAGAGTTCGTCTTATTGAACTACATACCAATAATACATTCGCTGCATGCCTTCTACTTTTAAACTAATAATTCATACAACTATAACTACTAAAATCATTCATCCTAGATATACACCATTTATTCACTTTTTTTATAATTAATATACAGACCATTCTTTTATACACACAACTTGCTTTCCATTTATATTTTCAACATCCTCGGTTACATTAGCTAACTCATATAATCCAGGAAAAATTTCTTTCACATAACGCTGATGTGACATTTCATTTTCCCAAAAAGAAAGGACGACATAGCGATTGGAGTTTTTAAGAGATCTTCCCACAACGCCGCCTAACATTCCTTCTGATTTTTCCATTCCTTTATTCCAAATTGTTTCTTGTATATGTAAAAAGTTCTCTTCCCTGTCTCTTTTCACATCACAAACTGCTGCTCTGACAAATAGATTTTTTGCAAGTACATTCGTAAATGGAGTAGCTTTTATATCAAATAACGTTTGAAATAACTCTATTTCACAAGATACATACGTATCCTTTTGATTGCTATTATGAAAAATTGGATCATGCATTTCATTCATAAATTTTTGATATGTATTCATGTTTTCCCATACAGTAAATATACAGGCCTCATCTTCATTCCAGCCCCCGAACTGTCCATAAAATCCCTCTAGATTTTGTAAACCTCTCCATTTCTCTTGCGCCTCTGAAAACAAACCCTTTTTCTCTTTTTCTACCTGACAAAATATCGTTTTTAATAACATATAGATCCCCCCTAATTATATATTCCGTATTCCTTTTGCAATGATTGCTATTTCTTCACCTACTATTTAAAAAATCAAACACTTTTATTTACATAATAAAATTACAATCTATTCAATTGTTTTTTTAAAATACTGATTCGCTTCTTTTATCATCCAATCTCCCAGTAGCTCTAAAAAAGACAAAATTTCTGTTATGTCGTCTATAGGATTAACTGCATATTGCAGCGCTTTCCTCATATTTTGTTCTTGCTCTGGAAAATGCTTACTAAACAACTCATACGCTGGATGAAGGTCTCTAGAATAAAGTCCTTCTTTATCAATTGTTAATGCTAATCCTGCTCTAACTATGATTTTCATAATCCAGCGGCAACAATCTAATATATCTTCCCTACCTTTATTATGAATTAATTCTTTACATGCTTGTTCAATTTGTGGCTGTAAATGTATAAGATGTTCACGTGCTAATTCTCGACTTACTTTATATTTAGGTAGCTGTGATCTTATATCTTCACCGAGTATACATACTCCATGTGTTTGAATCATAAAACTTATAAACGACAAACGACTGGAATGTAACACTTCTTCAACATCATAAAAACTTAATTCCACTCCAGATATACAACCAAATTTTTGAAGCAATTGTTGCTCTATACTTTCGATCCATTCCAAGTCTATTGCCCTCGGATCTTTTCGAACTAATATAATTGTGTCTATATCTGCAATCCCCTCTATTCCAATCCCTCTTGGAACAGACCCTCTAATGTAAATGCTATGCAAATCATCCTGTAACGATTGAAAACACGTATTCTTTACTTCTTGTATTACCTCCAGAAAAACTGGTTGAATTTTATTGATATGTGAATCATTTATAATGTAGCCCGTATCATCCACAGGACAAAAACGACCTATTTTCTTAATAATTGACAATCAATCAGCTCATTTCTATATAAAGTGTTATATACAAATTAATTATAAATTAAAAAATTAAGAATAAAAACAAAAATACACCTTATCGTGGTGTGCTTATAATGTATTTACTAAATAATTCAATAAAAAGAGTATATTGACAATGAAACTCGCATTCTCAGTAACTGATTCAACTCATATTCAAAAGATTGAAGCAGAAGGTTTGAAACTACTAAACGAATTACAAAGCTTCATACCTTTATTGCAAGAAAAGGTTACAATCCTCTCACCACCAAAAGGAATCGTATTTCACGATTTAGAATCTGCAACACAAGTTTATTCAAATATTCCTATGCCAGCTTATACTTCACGTGATTTGATTCATATTACACCACTTATTGATGTATGGAAAAACATCTACTTATCTGTAACTGACGGAAAAGAGCTTGAAAAAGCTCAGGAATATTATAAGCAACTTAATATACTCGACATCGCAACTATTGCTGCACATGAATTTGTACATCACGCTGAAGAATTCCATAGTGATTTTGATGAAATTGATGAAGAATCGATGTGGTTTGAAGAAGGCGTATGCTTTTATTTACCAAGAAAACTAATGATTTCACATAAACAATTTAAAACAATTATGCAGGTAGAAGATGAATTAATTAGCATATATCAAGCTGAATTTAGTAATTACCCTTTAAATGAGTTCGGCAAGTCTGCGGAAAGTGGATCATATGCGGGAGCTTTTTATGATTATTGGCGAAGTACGAAATTGATTCGTATACTAGTAGAACAATATTTTAATAATGATATTCAAGCATTATTTTCCTGTTATCACGAATAGGTTGAAATCAAAGAACAAATCTCACTTCATGCATTTTTCGTTCAGAAATTAAGTCTTTCCCCACTACATGCAAAGGAACTCGGATTGTTATCTTAAATAATAAATAGGACACAAACAAAGTAATCATCCTGTTTATGTCCTATTCCCCTGATATCTTAATCTACTCTTCAAACAAGTAATACATATTTTCCCCTGGATAATGTAATACAATTACCTTCCTATCTCCTTTTTGAAATACTACAGTATGGCCATCTTCTCCAAGGTTTTCCCATCCTTTTGCTTTTGATATAGGCATTAGACTTATATATTGATAATGTGCTTGATTTTCATCTTCAATATGAATAGCTGACATAGGAACTGGAAAATCTTTAATCTTTGATTCTTTCGTCATAAATATTAGCGCTAATAGCCCTCCTAAAACTCCTACCATAATAATATTGGAGTATATTTTCCGTCTCTTTTTCTCCATCAAAATCTCATCCTTATATGTTAATAAAAGTAAAATCCTTTAATGTTTTATCGGTTTTCACCATACAATGCTATTTATTATTGGACATTTATTTCACAAATCTTTTTTTCGACAAAATATAACAATTTTCAAACGTATAACTTGTTATTATAGATTAATACAACTTATGTTTTGCATATTAGGAGGAATTACTAAATGAAAAAATTGTTTCATAAAAAATGGTGGCTTTGTCTTTTTAGCACGCTGATAATTGCCAGCATTGGAGTCATTGTTTTTTTGAACTACACGAAAGAGAAAAAAATTCAAACTACTAAAGAGCCTATCGATAAAAAAATCTATCAACAAGAATTAAAATCCCAAATTGATTTACTTACTACAAACTACGATACTATCGTGGAACAGGAATGGTTACCAACATGGACTGAACTAAATTCAAAATCAGGTAACATAAATACAACTGAATTACTGGATAAAATAAATAATATAGCGAACCAATTCAACGAGATTTCTAAAAAAACGGAAACATTTAAAGCTGAAGAAAAAATGAAAGACCCTGCACTGAAGCAGAAAATAAATCATTTTAAAACCGCGTTTATAGCCGCTTCAAATTGTATGGAAAATGCCGCATTATCTATTACGCAAGGCTTAAACAATGAGAAACCCTTAAAAGATAGTTTAGAAAATGCTACGCAATCTTTAGGTCTTGCTGATCAAAATATTGTCATGGCTTTATCTACGTTAGCTGAACTAGAAGGCATATTAGGGATAACCAAAAAATAAATTGACGACATCATTCCCTTCCATTTTAAAAGATAAAAATTTTGTTCAAAATTATTTTCCAATAAAAAATGATTGCAATTCATTTATAAGGAACCTATAATGTTGTTTATTGATTATGTATAAACCATTTCATATCAATATAATTAAGTTTTTAATCACATAATTCGGATGAACCATTCAGGA
>Ga0102589_1003849_pt1 | contig 14883 bp, 17 predicted proteins | sample AraplaMF_Col_mLB_FD_76858 | JGI IMG/M metagenome (GOLD analysis project Ga0102589, IMG submission 76858) | Arabidopsis root microbial communities from the University of North Carolina, USA - plate scrape MF_Col_mLB | ecosystem: Host-associated > Plants > Roots > Endosphere | place: USA... | reverse complement strand
TTAAAAAAATATTAAATTTTATCATTTTATTTTGTATAATGAGTGAGAATGATAAGGTGAAATATTAAGATATATTTATACATAGAAGGAGAGAATTAAAAAGAATGGCACATAAAATTTTAGTTGTAGACGATGCGATGTTCATGCGAACGATGATTAAAAACTTATTAAAAAGTAATTCTGAATTTGAAGTAATCGGAGAAGCGGAAAATGGAGTAGAGGCAATTCAAAAGTATAAAGAACTTCAACCTGATATTGTTACATTAGATATTACTATGCCAGAAATGGACGGACTTGAAGCATTAAAAGAAATTATTAAAATTGATTCAAGTGCAAAAGTTGTTATTTGTTCTGCAATGGGACAACAAGGTATGGTATTAGATGCAATTAAGGGTGGGGCAAAAGACTTTATTGTAAAGCCATTCCAAGCAGATCGCGTAATCGAAGCTTTAACAAAAGTAGCAAACAGCTAATATAGAAGGGGTGCCACAAGGAATCTAAACATTGATAGCGGATATGCGTGTGGCCCCCTTTTTTCTTGCTTTAAAACACTAAATTGTTATACATGAATGAAATGTTTGTTAGACAGGTAGGGGATTAAAATGCAAACAGATCTATTAAATATATTTTTTGAGGAATCAGAAGAACATTTACAATCGCTAAATGAAAATGTGCTAACTTTAGAACAAAATCCCACTGATATGGATGTTGTGGGAGAAATATTCCGCTCAGCCCATACATTCAAAGGTATGTCAGCGAGTATGGAATTTACGGAAATGGCGGATTTAACGCATAAGATGGAAAACGTTTTAGATGAAATTCGTCATGGGAATATAGTTGTAAATGCAGAGATTATTGATGTGATTTTTGAGTGCATTGATAATTTGGAGAAGATGGTTGCAGATGTGCAACAAGGCGGAATGGGCAATATTGATGTAATTACAACTAAGCAGAAATTAGAAGCATTATTGAATGGCAATGTAGAAACTCCTGCGGAATATATTGAGCAAGAACCTATAAATAATGATGCAGTTTCACATGAAGTGCTTATAACTGTTGAGCAACAAGCTATTTTAAAAGCAGTACGTGCAATTATGTGTATTGAAGCACTGCAAAATGTAGGGAATGTACAAAAAACAGTTCCAAGTATTGAAGAAATTGAAGCAGATGCTTTCGGGTTTGAGTTCACAGTATTTATGGATACTGATCAAAGTGAAGAAGAATTAAAACAAGTAGTGCTTCATGTTTCTGAAATTGAGAAAGTAGAAGTGAAGCAAGGACATACATTAAAAGAAGTAGTCTCGAAAGAATTGGGTACACAAGAAGCCGTGCAGGAAGATATACAAGTAGCTACGCATGTGGAACCAACTAAAGAAGAATCGAAGCAATCAGCTAATGCTGCACCAGCTAAAAGCGCTGCAAAAACGAAAAATGGTAAAGTGGAAAATCGTTCCATACGTGTTCAATTAGAAAAAATTGAAAGATTAATGAACATGTTTGAAGAAAGTGTAATTGAGCGTGGCCGTATAGATGAATTGGCACAAGCAATTCAAAACAAGGAATTAATTGAGCATTTAAATCGATTAGGTGATATTTCAAAAGATATTCAAAATGTACTACTAAACATGCGTATGGTGCCAATTGAAACAGTCTTTAATCGTTTCCCACGTATGGTACGTATGTTAGCGAAAGATTTAGGGAAGAAAATCGATTTACAAATTACAGGTGAAGACACCGAAGTTGATAAAATTGTTATTGATGAAATCGGAGATCCACTCGTTCATTTAATTCGTAATGCAATTGATCACGGTGTTGAAACTGTTGAACAACGTCGTGATGCAGGTAAAAATGAGACAGGTACGATTAAATTAGAAGCGTTTCATAGTGGAAATCATGTCGTTATTCAAATTACGGATGATGGAAATGGTATTCATAAAGGGAAAGTATTAGAAAAAGCGATTAAAAATGGTGTTGTAACAGAATCTGAGGCAAATAAATTAACGGACCGTGAAGTATTTGATTTAATCTTCCAACCAGGATTTAGTACAGCTGAAGTTGTATCAGACCTTTCTGGGCGTGGCGTTGGATTAGATGTAGTGAAACATACGATCCATAGTTTAGGTGGACATTTAATTATTGATTCTGAAGAAGGAAAAGGTAGTACATTTAGAATTGAACTGCCATTAACGTTGTCTATTATTCAATCTATGCTTGTTCAAACGAATGATAAACGTTATGCTTTCCCTCTTGGTAATATTGTTGAAGCAATTCGGATTAAGAGGGAAGACATCCAATCCTTACAAGGAAAAGATGTGTTAAATTACCGTAATCAAATTATTGAAGTGAAGCATTTAAGTACTGTATTTGGTGAGAAAACAGTAGATGAGGCGTTTGCGTCATATGATGGTCAAATGGTTCCTGTGTTAATTGTTCGTAATACACATCGCAGCTATGGACTTATTGTAAACACAATTATCGGTCAAAGAGAAATAGTCCTAAAGTCATTAGGTGACTTCTTTGCAGAGAGTTCTAATTATTTCTCTGGTGCGACAATTCTCGGTGATGGACGAGTGGTCCTCATTTTAAACCCAGAAGGTTTATAATAGGAATGAAGGAAAGCTCCCCACTTGTATACAATTGGGGAGCTTTTTGGTTAATCGTTACTAATCTAAAAATGGGAATAAATACATATTAACGTTTTATATAATAAGTTTGTTAAAATAAAATGAGAGTTTATATCATTTGATAGAAAAACAGAAATGAGGAGGCAGAGAAAATGCCTGAGCAACACACAAAAGGGGATACGAGCACAATTGTGCTAGAAAAAGAAAATGAGCATTTAACGCCTCAAGAATGCGATATTCTTGGCGAAATTGCAAATATATCATTTGGTTCAGCTTCGACTGTATTATCAACAATCTTAAATAGGCAAGTAAGTATTACTGCTCCTCGCATAGAATTGGTAGATTTATATGATTCAAGCGACGTCGAAGTTCCACACGTTGTATTAAACATTCATTTTACAAAAGGATTAGATATGGAAAACCTTCTTGTTCTTAAGCAAGATGTTGCATTATCGATTGCTGATTTAATGATGATGGGAACAGGTGAAGTGGAAGACGGAAAAGAACTTGGTGAATTAGAGCTAAGTGCTGTACAAGAAGCGATGAATCAAATGATGGGGTTCGCAGCTACATCTATGTCTGAATTCTTCCAAGATACAGTAGATATGTCTCCGCCGACAATTAAAGTTGTAAAGTTATCAGAAGAAATGGAGAAAATCTCTGAAATCGATGGGAATCAAACGATTGTTAAAGTATCGTTTGATTTAAAGATAGATAATCTTGTAAATTCTAAACTTGTGCAAATTGTTTCAGTTGATCATGCGAAACAAATGGTAAATAAATTAATGCAATTATCTGGTGACGTAGAAGAGCAAGAAGAGCCAGCAGAAGTAGTGGAAACTGAGATTGTAGAAGAACAAGTTGAAAAAGAGCATTTAACACAAGAAGAGAAAGATGTCCTTGGTGAAATTGCAAATATTTCAATTGGTTCCGCTTCAACAGTATTGTCAACACTTTTAAATCAGCCAGTTACAATTAGTACGCCCAATGTAGAATCAATCAATGTTCGTCATTATGACGGAGTACCAGTCCCATTTGTTATTTTAAATGTTGATTTTGTTGAAGGACTAAAGAATGAGAATGTATTCGTATTTACGAAAGATGTCGCTTTAACAATGGTAGATTTAATGATGATGGGAACAGGGGAAGTTGATCCAGAGAAGGAGCTTAGTGAATTAGAACTGAGCGGTATTAAAGAAATCATGAACCAAATGATGGGGCATGCTGCGACGGCGATGTCAGAAATGTTTCAAGAAAAAATGGACATGACACCACCAAATGTTAAATTCGTAACGTTAAAAGAAGAAATGGAATATTTGGGAGAGTCAATGAAAGTGGACGAACTCGTCCAAATTACGTTCAACCTTGAAATTGGCGACCTGCTTCAATCGAAAATGTATCAAATTTTACCGATTTCAGAAGCGAAAGAAATGGTAAGAAGACTTCTATATCCAATGATGGAAGAGGAAGAAGAGATTGTTACGGAAGAAATTGAAGAAGAAAAAATTGTAGAACCTGTTGTGCAACCTATTGAATTTAAAGAAGTAAAACAAATGGAACCAGTATACATGGACACATCCATCTTACAAAATGTAGAAATGAATGTGAAATTTGTATTTGGAAGCACAGTGAAAACAATTCAAGATATTTTAAGTTTACAAGAGAATGAAGCGGTTGTACTAGATGAGGATATTGACGAGCCAATTCGTATTTATGTAAATGATGTATTGGTGGCGTATGGTGAACTTGTAAATGTAGATGGATTTTTCGGAGTAAAAGTGACGAAATCACTATAAGGCGTTGAAATAGTAGATGAAAAGCGTAAAGTTCTTTCTAATTTGCTGGCTATGCATACATATGTGCTTGCTCTTCCCGCTGCAAAGTCAGGCGGAAGAGCAAAATGTGCCAGAACAAAAATTAAATGAAGTGAATGTGCAAGAAGAAAACAAAGAAGTTCAAGAGCAACCAGAGCAAGTGGAAGTGAATCAAGATAAAGAGGAACAACAAGAAGTAGCAAATGAACAAGAAATCGAAAAAAAGATAGAGACGGATCAAGGGGTTATTACAGTAAATAAGCCAGAATTAAAAGTTGGCGAAGAAGTGCAGCTTATTGTAGAACCGAAAGAGCAAAATGTTCAAAGTATAAAAGGTATTTTGCGCTTGCCAAAAAACGGCGATCAGTATGAACAAGAAAGAATGTTATCGTTTAAGTATGAAGAGGAAACGAAGCTATGGATTGCTAACTACAAGGTCGAGATTTTTGATTTGCAAGGTGATTGGAATCTTCAGCTCATTCAAAGTTACAAAGAAAATGAGAAAGAAGAGCTTGTAGAAAATGAAGTGAAAGTCCCGCTTATTCGTATAAATAATGAAATGCCAACTCTAGATAAAGAGTTACCGAAGTTGCATAAAGTTACGATTGATGAGACGAAGGGAAACGTAATTGAACGGAAACAAGGCGATTCTATACGTGTACGAGTGAAGGCAACAGACGTAGAATCAGCTGTGAAAGAAGTTCGTGTTACATTAAAAGGAAAAGAAAATAAAGAGATTACATTTTTATTAGATTACAATAAGCGCGATATGGATTGGCAAAAAGTATTTGAAATAACGGATGCGTTGCCAATCGGGACATACGAAATACTTGTAGAGATAGTGGATGCGGCCGGCAATAAACTGGTTGAGGAAAGTGAGTATATCGTTTCTGTTTTGGAGCAAAAAACAGAAGAGGATAAAAAGATAGAAGAACGAGAGAATGAAGATAAATTAGAAAATAAATTAGAAGATAAGAAAGAAACTGAGAAGCAGGAAGACTCGAAAGTAGAAATACCGCTTCAGGAAGAAAAACCACCAGTTGTTCAAATTCCGAAAAAAGAAGAGAAAGTAAACGATCTTATAAAAGAACCATTGAAAGAGAAAGAAAAAATTACCTATGTTATAAAAGAGCCTCTCACAGACAATAAGGAAGTAAATAAAACGAAGGCTCAAAAAGATAAAGATAATAACAATCAAGTCATTTCGAAAAAGAAAGAGAAAAAAGAAGAGCCGGAAGAGAAGAAAGAAGCAAAAAGTGACCAAGGAATACAAGCTTCTAATGTATTTGCTATTATGTCTGGTTTATTCGTATTGTTTTTAGTTTTAAAAAGTAATAAAGAATGGGGCTAATAATTTCATAGTAGTGGAGGCGCTTAGATGGAGATTAAACGTACGACAATTGAAAATAAGACGCTACAACCATTAAAACAGCCTGCAGCTATTTCGGAACATGAAATCCAGAAAGAACGAAAGCATAGTAATCTAGTGTTTACTGGACAGTCTAAGATTATTTCGAAAAATAATGAAATAGGGATTTTACTTGCGAGTTTAGGTGATGGAAAGGTTATGAAGGAAATGCTTTCTAAAGAGATGGATACAGTGTTACAACTCTTTAAAAAGTTGCATACGTTATCTGGAGAAGGGAAGCAAACAGAAAAAGTATTTGAACAAGTAATGAGAAGTTTGCAAGGGCTTGTTAAGCAGGCACATATAAAAGAGCTTCCTTTGTTAGATGGGACGTATGATTTTGCTGAAGTACAATTATCATTTGGTAGAAAAGTACATATTCCGTTATTAGATGTAAGTGCACTCCTTTCTAGAGTGGAAAGTGATTCTTCAGAAGGAAATATAAATTTAATGGTAACGGTTATTACTGCTTACATAACGAAATTGTCTAACGAAACTATTTTAATTAGCGTTACAGATCGCACTGCTAAAGAGCGGGATGTAAGTGTATGGAGAGCGCTCGCAGAAATGAATATGACACAATTATCACAGGCCCTGAAACAAACGATGCAAGAACATAAATGGTCTATGACATTTCTTTTTCTCTTTGTATGGATTGTTGCTATTATTTTAATTCGAGTTATATAAAAAGGTCGTCACTTTACATTGTGACGACCTTTTTATATTTTTTCGTAGAAGAATGTATCAAATCTCTGAAGATTATAACGTTCAGGTGTTAAAATTTGTTCGGTACTACCAACAAATAGTACGCCGCCTTTTCGTAAAGCACGACTAAACTTTTCGTAAAGTTTTACCCTTGCTTCTTCAGTGAAGTATATCATTACGTTGCGACAAATGATTAAATCGTAATTTGTATCAAACGACTGCATTAACAGGTCATGTTGTTTGAACGTAACGTTTTGCTTAATGTTTTGATGTAATGAATATATATCATTCTCTTTTGTGAAATGACGTTCTTTCAGATCGATAGGTAATTCTTTTAAAGAACGTTCTGTATATTGACCACGTTTTGCAGTTTCTAAAATGTGAAAATCAAGATCTGTTGCTTGTATTTCAAAACGAAATGGAGCTAGATGCTTCGATAAAATTAAAGAGAGTGTATATGGTTCTTCACCGGCAGCGCAAGCGGCACTCCATACTTTTAATTTTCCGTTGTTTTGTTCAAGTAATTTTGGTAGTGCTTTCGTCTCTAACGTTTGCCAACGTTCTTTATTCCTAAAAAATTCTGAAACGTTAATTGTAATATAATCAATAAAACTTAAAAATAAATTTTGATCGGTACGTAAATTGCTTAGAAAACTAGTGTAGCTCTCAAAGCCCTTTCTCGAAATAAAAGCATCGATTCTACGACGCATTCTATCTTGTTTATATGAAGCGATATCCATATTGAATTGTTGTTTAAAACTCGCGATAAAATGATCATAATCTTGTTCAATTATCATATTTATAATAGGCACAATAACGATATTGTGCCTCCCCCTTTACATCATACGGATTTTTTGTTCAAAGTTTTTTTTCATCTGTTTTTCATGTAAACCTGGTAAATCATAAATAACAGCATCAATTCCTGCTTCTTTTGCAACGTCAACGGGAATGACAGATGTATGCTTGTCCCCATTATAAAAACAGAGAACTAAATCGGTATCTTCGATTACTTGTTTTACAAAAAACATATAATCTGATCGGTAAATGGAGTCGGAAGGATGATCAAAAGCGACATACTCGGCTCCGTGTTTTTTTAAGTAATCAACGACCTCTTGAAATTCATCTGTTAATGCTTGTAACGGCTGTAGCGTGTAAAGGCATAAATTTTGAGCGAGTCTTTCGTTTTCGATGAAAAAACGAAGAATCTCATTTTCAATAGATTTATAACATAATATGTAAATTTTATGTTTGTGAGCATAGTCAGTTAAAAATTTTTTTATTTCTTCCTGATCTAATGCTGTTAATTGATTTGAACCACAAAGAAAAATATTCATAGATTTGTGCCACCTCATGCTAAATTGTAACATATCTTTTATAAAAAATAACTGCAAAATATTAGTGTTCAGAGTATAATTATAAATAACTGGATTTTACGATTAAGTTTAGGAAGAAATAAAAAAATAAATAGGTGATATATATGCTGCGTTCGATCTCGCATAATCCAATTTTATCGCATATACCGCCTGCTACTCAAATGCCGAAAGAAGCAAATGTCAGGACAGGACTTGCATTTTCGGATAATTTGCATGCAGATCCGAAAAAAGATAAATTGTTAGAACAAATGGAAGCGTTTGTTGATAATATTGGAGAAATTAAAGAGAAAATTGAAATGGAATTAACACTTGATAACGTAATGGAATACAAAAATACAGTAAAATCATTTTTGAATTTTTACGTTGATAATGTATTGCAATATAAAGATGTCATGTCTCGTCATCCACGTTATGGATATTCCCAAAAAATGACGATTGTAAAGCAGGCAGAAGTGGGATTGAATGAGTTAGAAGATGTTATGAATTTAATTAATACAAAAACGGGACATTTAGAAATGTTAAATCAAATTGGAGAAATCCACGGTTTAATTGTAAATTTAGTCTTGTAAAAGGGAAGGAAGCTATATGTATATACAATTATATGAAAAGCTCGTTATTATTCAAAAAGCATATGAAAACATTCAAACGCTTGGAGAACAAATATATGAGAATCTAAAAAATAAAAATGTAAATGCAGTTCAAAAGTTACAAGTAGAGCAATTGCAGTATATTGATGGTTTAAAAAAGTTATCAAATTCATTTGAAGAAATGGTTGTTCAGTTTTGTAAAGAACAAGGAGTGGAATCATTTCGCGTAAGTGCGTTATTTTCGTATTTTTCTCATGAAGAAATTGAAAAAATAGAAAAATTACAAAAAAACTTAACTGAATTAGAAGAGAATGTAAAAATGATTCTTTTAAAAAATCAATATTACTTAAACGTACTATTAAAAACTACAGAAAGTATTGTGGATTCTGTTTCTGAATATAACTTAGAACGAAATCATAATTCGCAAATCTTTATGAACGAACTATTGTAAAGGGGAAGTGAAACATTATGAGATTATCTGATTATAATACCCCGTTATCGGGCATGCTAGCGGCACAAATGGGATTACAAGCGACGAAACAAAACTTGTCTAACATTCATACACCTGGATATGTGCGTCAAGCGGTGAATTTCGGTTCTGTTGGAGCAAGTAATGGGCATACGCCGGAACAAAGAATAGGATACGGTGTACAAACGTTAGGTGTTGATCGTATTACAGATGAAGTGAAGACGAAACAGTTTAACGACCAATTATCTCAGCTTGCTTACTATAATTATAAGAATTCTGTTTTATCACGAGTAGAGTCTATGGTAGGAACGACAGGGAAAAATTCACTATCTAGTTTAATGGACGGATTCTTTAATGCTTTTCGAGAAGTTGCAAAAAATCCGGATCAATCAAACTATTACGATACGCTAATTTCTGAAACTGGGAAGTTTACAAGTCAGGTAAATAAACTTGCGAAAAACTTAGATTCAGTAGAAGCGCAGACGACAGAAGATATTGAAGCACATGTTAATGAATTTAATCGTCTTGCTGCTAGTTTAGCAGAAGCGAATAAAAAAATTGGGCAGGCTGGTACACAAGTACCGAATCAACTTTTAGACGAACGTGACCGCATCGTTACAGAAATGTCAAAGTACGCCAATATAGAAGTATCTTATGAATCTATGAATCCTAATATCGCAAGTGTTAGAATGAATGGTGTTTTAACAGTAAATGGACAAGATACATATCCGCTCCAATTAAATAAAACGAAAGAGCCAATGTCAGTTGAAATATATGGCTCGGAAATCCCTTTAACTAGTGGTGCAATAAAATCAGCGGTTGATACGAAAGGACAGATTGCTAGTTATAAGAAAAATCTTGAAGACTTAATGAGTTCAATGAAAAATGAAGTAAATACAGTGATGGGAAAAGATTTCTTCGTTGGAGATTATGCGAAAGAGTTGAAATTAAATCCGGAATTCGCGAATGATTTTTCGAAAATGAAAATATCTGCTGAAACTGCAAATAAACTGGCAGGAATTACAGATGACGATTATAAAGATGGTCTTTCATATAAAAAAGCATTAGACCAATTCATCGTTAAGGTAGCATCTGATAAAAGTGAAGTGAATGGTTATCAAAAAATTCATGGAGATTTATTAGAAGGTATTCAGCAAGAAAAGATGAGTGTCGAAGGCGTGAACATGGAAGAGGAAATGGTAAATTTAATGGCCTTCCAAAAATACTTCGTAGCAAACTCTAAAGCTATTTCTACGATGAATGAAGTGTTTGATAGTCTGTTTTCGATTATCCGATAGGGAATAGTAATTGATTCAAAATAAGTAAGGAGGAGATAGAAATGAGAGTATCTACATTTCAAAATGCAAACTGGGCAAAGAATCAGCTAATGGATTTAAATGTGCAGCAGCAATATCATCGAAATCAAGTAACTTCAGGCAAGAAAAATCTTCTTATGAGCGAAGATCCACTTGCAGCAAGTAAATCATTCGCGATTCAACATTCGTTGGCGAATATTGAACAAATGCAAAAAGATATAGCGGATTCTAAAAATGTACTAAGTCAGACAGAAACTACATTATCAGGTATTGTGAAATCTTTAACGAGAGCAGATCAATTAACAATACAAGCGTTAAATGGACCAAATGGTGAAAAAGAATTAAAGGCAATCGGTGCCGAAATCGATCAAATTTTAAAACAAGTTGTGTATTTAGCGAATACGAAAGAGCAAGGTCGTTATCTTTTTGGTGGAGATAGTGCAGAGAAACCTCCATTTGCAGATGATGGAACATACCAGGGCGGCGAAAAAGATGTAATGTGGAAGCTGAATGATGGTTATGAAATTAAAGCGTTTCGTAATGGCGAGAACTTACTAACCCCTGTTATTCAAACGTTAGTAAAGATGAAAGACGCGATGCAAAGTGGTGATCAAAAGGCGTTACAGCCGTTTTTAGCGGAAAATAAGAAAAACTTGGATGGTGTTATTAATCGTACAACAGAAGTAGGAGCAACGATGAACACTGTAGATACGTTTAAGACAATTTTAAGCGAGCAAAATCTAGCGCTTCAAGAAAATCGTAAAGAAATTGAAGATGTTGATTTAGCTGTAGCAATTTCTGATTTGGCGTATATTAATGCGACGTATGAAGCGACGCTTAAAGCGGTTAGCACGATGAGCAAAACGAGTATTTTAGACTACATGTAAAAAAATAAGGAGTGAGAAATATGGCAGGAACGTTAACAGGTATTGGCGGTAGACAACAGATTTGGAACCTCGGAAATAACATGATTGATACTTCTAATTTCGTTGAATTAGAAATGAATGCGCTAGATATGAGGAAAACGCCGTATACAAATGAAAAGAATAGCCTTTCACAAGATAAACTTTTATATACAAGTTTAAAATCGGAATTTAGTTCTTTCACGCAAACATTTAAAAATTTAGCAGCTTTTAAAGGAAATGAAAAAAAGGTAACAACATCACAAGACGGTTATATTAATGTAAAAGCTGATGGCGGTGCGATTGCTGGAACTTTTAATATGACAATTACACAACTTGCGCAGCGTCATCAAATAGCTTCTAAAGAAATTGATGTAGATGCAAAGCTTAATAGAGATGAAACATTAAAACTAGGTGGTAAAGAACTAAAAGTAACATCTGATATGACATACAAAGATTTAATTAATAAAATTAATGATGGAGATTACGGCGTATCAGCATATACACTTGGAAATAAAATTTTTATGTCCTCGAAAAAAGAAGGAAAAGATGGAGAAATTAATTTTAAGGACAACACATCAACACTGTTTCAAGATATGGGGTTAGCTAATGCGGATGGCGTAGCGATTAATGTAATTAATGAAGCGCAAAATGCTGAATATACGATTAATGGTATTAAAGGTGATAGCTCTACCAATACAGTTGAAGCCCTTCCTGGTGTGAAAGTTGAATTGTTAAAAGTAACTGAGGAAAAAGTAGAAGAAAAAACAGATGGTGAAAAGACAGAGGTTGATCCGAAGACAACAGAGGTGAAAGCAAAAGGGATAGAACTGAAGTTTACAGTAAGTGACTCAAACGTAACAGATGCATCAAATATTATTAAAAAGATGGTAGCGGATTATAATAAAGCTGTTTCTACAATAGATATCTTTGCTGGAAAAGGCGGAGCTTTCCAAGGGCAAACTATTATGCAAAGTGTACGCCAAGCGATGAATAACGTCGTAACATTTTCTCAAGATGGTAATTATTTATTCTCATTTGGTATTCAATTAAAACAAGATGGAACGATGGAAGTTAATGACGAAGCATTAACGAAAGCGTTAAAAGAGAAGCCAGATGCAGCGAAGCAATTTTTCTTTAGTTCTAACGGTTTAGGAAAAATGATGGAAGAACCACTTGATAAATTATTCGGTGATAAAGGTATAGTTGGAGAACGTGTGAAAAACATTGATTCACGTGTAAGTGATTTAGATAAGAAGATAAAAGACATCGAGTCACAAAATTTACAAAAGCAAGATGAAATCGTGAAAAAGTATCAAAAGCTAGAAAGTACATTAGCGGCGCTAGATAGCCAATTAAAAACAATTAAAGCAATGACAAAACAAAAAAGTGATGATTAATGAAAGTTGAGGAAGTGATCGTATGCAAGCATGGCAACGTTATATGCAAAATGATATTATGACGAGTAATCCGATTAAAAATACAATTTTTATTTATGAAAGATGTATTGTAGAGTTTCGTAATTTAGAAGAACTTTTACATACTTTTAAACTACAAGAAGGGGATGCACTTCTTGAAAAGTTGGAACGTATTTTTGAAGAATTAAAGCTGCAATTAAATCCTGAGATTACGAAAGATTTATATGATAGTCTTTATGGTTTATATGACTGGATTAGCGTTCAAATTCAAACGATGAAAGTAACACGTGAAGCGAAAGATATGGATGCGATTGTAAAAGTATTGCAAGATTTAATAGACGGTTACCGCGGAGCGCTTGAAAATGAACAATGATATTTATCGAGCATTTGTCGGCTGTTTTAATGAAATCGGTGAATTGCAAGTGTCAGATGGAGAGTTTGCTGAGAAGAGTGCGATGTTAAATCGCTGGATGATGACATTGGATGAAGAAACGCGCGAGAGAGCTGCGGCAGAAGTAAGCCCATTCATCATTAAGGCAGCACAGCATATTCGTGATAAGCAAAAGATTTTGGAAGAAATGATTATGACAAATGATGGGCGAATGAAAGCAAATTCATTTTACGGTAAATATTAATAATAATGTGTGGGAACGGATTCCCCTTTTTAAAAGGGGATCCATTCCTTCGTGTAAATAAATAGTTCCGCTGATTGAGGTTTCATTTTATGGCTGTAAAAAAACAGGAGTAATCTAAATAATATAAAAATAGGATTTGGCTCATCGTAAATACATTGAAATGTTATATAGATTACTACGCGTATACAGTTTTTTTATATTCTTTTTATATTTTTGTATTTTTCTAAAGACAACAATGTAAAAATGGAATAAAATATGTAAGGGTACATAATAGTTAATATTTTAATAAATACATATAAGAAATTAAATAATGAAGTGAAACTTCCATCAGTGGGTCATTATGTTCAAAATGATAAGTTAAAAAGGAAGGGTGTGGAGTATGCCAGATTTAGTGAGTGATGTAAGCCATTATATGAATTATTTAGTGACGAAACGAAATACTGTTTCTAGTAATATTGCAAATGCGAATACACCTGGCTATAAAGCACAAGACGTTACATTTGCTGAGCAAATGTATAAGAGTAGTGCATTATATAAGAGCAATGCTGCGGATTTAAAAAGCAATCCAGATTTATATCAAACGAATGAAATGCATTTACCGACAGTAAATACGAAAAATACTTATGCAAAGATTCAAACGAAATCAATGCAAACGAATAAAGATGGAAATAGTGTGGATGTAACGACAGAAATGCTAGATTTAATGAAAACAAACCAATTATATGGTGTTTCCATTAATGCGATTAATACACAATACGCAATTAACCAAGCAGCGCGTGGACGTTAATAGTAGAAGGAGAGACAACGATGTTTCAGGCAATTAATGCAAGTGGATCAGGGCTAACGACAGCGAGAAAATGGATGGAAGTTACTTCAAATAATATTGTAAATGCAAATACAACGGCAGCTCCGGGGGCAGATTTGTATGAGCGCCGTAGTGTAGTACTTGAATCAAATAATAGCTTTGCAAATATGTTAGACAGTACACCTACTAACGGAGTGAAAATAAAAAGTATTGAAGCGGACAAAACTGAAAACTTAGTGTATGATCCGACGCATCCGCATGCAAATGAAGAAGGATATGTACGTTATCCGAATGTAGATGTGACTGCTGAAATGACGAATGTAATGGTTGCTCAAAAAATGTACGAAGCAAATACAAGTGTATTAAATGCGAATAAAAAAATGCTTGATAAAGATTTAGAAATCGGCCGAGGATAGAGGGGGAATAGGGGAAGATGAAAATCCAACCAATGTTAAATACACAGCCATTTGGCGCGATTCAGTCAATTGGTGCACCGAAAACTTCAGAAACACCTGTAGTCGAAGGGAAGAAGTTTATCGATTTATTGGAAGATATGAATCAAACACAAAACAATGCGCAAACAGCGGTTTATGATTTACTAACAAAAGGGGTAGGAGAAACACATGACGTTTTAATTCAGCAAAAGAAAGCTGAGTCTCAAATGAAAACGGCTGCTCTTGTACGTGATAATCTTATTGAAAATTATAAGTCACTAATTAATATGCAAATTTAGGAAAATGGACGGGTGTGTTTAAATGGAAAAGTTAAAAAATGTTTTCCAATCGTTAAAAACGTGGCATAAGTTAGTCATTGGTGCTGCGCTTTTA
>Ga0102589_1003847_pt1 | contig 14888 bp, 12 predicted proteins | sample AraplaMF_Col_mLB_FD_76858 | JGI IMG/M metagenome (GOLD analysis project Ga0102589, IMG submission 76858) | Arabidopsis root microbial communities from the University of North Carolina, USA - plate scrape MF_Col_mLB | ecosystem: Host-associated > Plants > Roots > Endosphere | place: USA... | reverse complement strand
GAAACCATTGAATATACAGTACTCATTCAAAATAACGGATCCACTACAACTAACTCCATCTTTTTTACAGATACTATAGAGGATGGAACAGTATTTATTCCGGGAAGTGTAACAGTTAACAACACTGTACTTCCTGCAGCAGATCCAAATATCGGCTTTTCTATTCCTAATATCGCATCAGATCAATCGACAACAATAACGTTCCAAGTTTCCGTTACCAATTTACCTGCTGTAAACCCAACACCTAATACTGCAAACATCGTCTACGATTTTATTTTCAACCCTGACTTTGCACCTATTCAAAAATCTACTACTTCCAACACTACTTTCGTTCAAATTAATGATGCTGATATCGTTTCACTTAAAACTGTTGATTTAACTTCTGTAACGATTGGTGACATTTTAACTTATACAACAACTTTAACGAATATAGGAAATACGGATGCTACTTCTGTTGTATTTACAGACAATATCCCTGATGGAACAACCTTTATAGACGGTAGTGTGTTAGTAAATAATATCCCTCAGCTTAACGCGGATCCAAGTACTGGTATACTTGTAGGAACGATTGCTCCTAATACTTCTATCCCAGTCACGTTTTCCGTTACCGTGGTATCTCTTCCAGCTAGCAGTCGTATCCAAAACCAATCAACTTCTCGTTATACAATTAATGGCGAGGAACAAATATCAACTAGTAATATTACCTTCACTGAAGTTATTTCTGCTAATGTACTCGCTATAAAAACAACGCCTATCCAATATGCTGACCTACAAACGATTATCCCTTACACAATTTCCATTACAAACAATGGGAATATACAAATAGAAAACATTATTGTTACAGATATCATCCCAGCAGATACGAGCTTTATAGAGAATAGTGTTATTGTAAATGGAAACGCTCGTCCAAATGACAATCCACTTAGCGGGATACAAATTGACAGCATTCCGCCCAATACAACAGCAACTATTCTATTCCAAGTACGGGTTACTTCAATTCCGCAAACAAATCCAATCTCTAACACGAGTACAATTGAATACCAATACACGTTACCGAATCGACCACCTATTACCGAAACTATTATTTCATCAGCTGCCGTAACAATAATTAATCATGCGACTTTGAATAGTAATAAAACTGTTGACCTAGCATTTGCAACAGTCGGTGATACGTTAACGTATACGATTACGCTCAATCAAACTGGTAATGTTGCAGCAAATGATGTAGTCATTCAAGATATTATTCCTCAAGGTACTACATTTATAGAAAATAGCGTCATTGTAAACGGAGAAACTCTTCCGGGAGTTAATCCAGTAAGTGGTATACCAATTGGTCCTATAACTGTTGGCGGAAATGCTATCACTTCATTCCAAGTAACTGTGACTTCTATTCCGACACCAAATGAACTCACCAACCAAGCAATCTCTACTTTTAACTATATAGTCAACCCAAATAACGTACCTGTTACAAATACAACTACAACAAATACTGTCACAACAACTGTCCAAAATGATGATGTCATTGCGATAAAAGCTGTTGATTTCACGAGCGCCTTGCCTGGTCAAACTTTAACGTACACCATTACCATTACGAATAATGGTAATATCACTATTGAAGATCTTCTTCTAGTAGACACAGCACCAATAGATACGACATTCGTTATTGGTAGTGTTACGATTAACGGAATCAATCAACCTAATGAAAATCCTGAAAATGGTATTACATTAGGAAACCTTGCTCCTAATGAATCTACTATCATTACTTTCCAAGTAACAATATCTTCTTCAACACTTCAATCTGCAATCAATAACGATGCTTCTGTTTCCTATACTGTTACCATTGATCCGAATGAACCACCTATTATAATTACAAAGCAAACAAATACCGTTACAACAACAGTAGTTGATCCTATGGTTCGCATTGGAAAAACAGCTGATAAATCTATCGTAGCGACAGGGGATACTATCACTTTCACATTAGAAGTGATAAATCATTCACCAATTCCTACAATCAATACTTCCGTCCTAGACAATATTCCAGCTGGTACAACATTTATAGAAAATAGCGTAACAATTAACGGGACTCCGGTTCCAAATGTTCGTCCAGACACTGGTATTAATATTGGCGCTTTACCTGCAGATGGAGTAGCAACGATAACCTTTAAAGTTCTCGTCACGTCTATTCCTTCAAACAGTACAATTATCAATTCCGCTTCCGTCACAGCTGCCTTCCAATTGACACCACAGGACCCAATTATTACTTTTATAGTTAATTCAAATATCGTTCGTATACCAGTTCAATTTATAACTGCAGCAGTAGTAAAAAACGCTTCCGTCAGCTCAGCTTATTTAAATCAATATTTTGATTATACGGTGCGCATTACGAATACTTCTGATATTTCACTTTCAAACGTTTCGTTACAAGATACCATTCCAGCAGGTTTACAATTTATGAATGGCACTGTCTCCATTAACGGAGAACGCTCTCCACTAGCGAATCCGAATATCGGTTTTCTAGTCGCTACGAATTTAGAACCAAGCGAAACAATTATCGTGTTATTCACCGTACAAGTGATAAGTCCACCTGTTACTAATGAGTTTAAAAATACGGCTAATATTTCGTTACAACTTCAAGTCTCGCCTACCAATCCACCAATTACAGTAACGGTTACAAGTAACGAAAACATCGTCACCTTTGTTCCAGAAAATCCAGATGAAACACTTCCAAATTTTAATTGTTTCTTTGACGGGGAACGTTTTATACGCATTACTCCTCAAAATATACGAAACTACTTTTGGACTTGGATATGGTGGCGTTAATGTAAACAAAAAGAGATTGTAATTTGGTTGAAACCAAATTACAATCTCTTTTTCATTACTTTTATCGGGCTACCTAATAACTCGTCCAGGCATTTACAACCAAGCATCATCTCAAGTTATTTTCGTCGTAATAAGTTGGCCGGCCTCATTAATAGTCACTTTCCATTTCACTCCACTAGCAGTCTTCATAATAATACCTTTGCTTGCCTCTATTTCAATATCTCCAAACATTTTTCCACCTGTTGTTGCTAACCAAGCGTTCCCATTTTCCATAGAAGACCTTGCAAACATACGATTAATTCGAAAACGCTTATGATCTTGAACGTAACCACTGAGTGTAATTCTTATTTTATATAACTGATTCGCTTTCATATTCGATATAATTGTATCACCTACATTTAATGGAACGTCTAATGCAACAACCCAATTTCCAGTTGCGCTTAATGCATATTCAATTTTAATTTTCTTTGGACTCTCTCCCCATCCAAAATACATTCCAAAACAATTTAACATTTTAATTGGATTTTTCGTGAAATCTAGTTCAATGACAACTGGATTACTATCAGGAACATCAATATAGTTTACACTTTGTTCATCTATTAAATTAAAGCAATTTGCGAGACTTCCCCCATACGGTACTTTCCCACTTACTTGCTTAATCGTATACTTCTGCTGGGCGTTTACTAAAATATCATCTTGATTCCCTATTAAATGTGGTTTATTTAACGTAATCGGTAATTGAATTCGAAGAGATTCTTCATAGGTAGACTTACAAACATTGTATTGTCCTTTATCTACAATAGTTGTAGAAAGTAGATTTGAAAAAAGGTAGTTACGATGTGAATTAGAAGAAAATTCAATGACAATCTGTTCACTACTCATCCGGTACGTATCCCAAATCATACAATCAAATGTATTATAGGCACCCGTACACCGAATGACTTTTTTCGTTTGCTGTCTACATTGGACTTGAATATCATGAAACGTATTTCCTGAACTTTCATTTGGTAAATCACTATTTCCATCAACTTCTATCCCATACACACATCCATCAATAAATATAGATTGAAATACATTTGCGTTAATCCAGCAAGGTGTATTGATATCATCTATATATTCTGTCTTCAAATGTATAGCAGTTTGAAAGTTTTTAATTTGAATAAAGTTAACTTGAAAGAAACTAATATAATCCCATGCTTTTTGACAATAAAAGTGTATAGCCTTACCTTTATATGACGACGTTGCATTTATTATATTTATATTTGATATAAGAGAGTGATTAGGAACTTCTATTTGTTGTGAACCGGAAACATAAATAACAGAAGATTGAAATACTGGATTAATAACTTGAACTGTACCACCTGTTATAGACGCATTTTGTTGCAATTCAAACGCATTAAAATCTCCATCGATTTGCAGTGTTACAGTAGGATCTAGCTCTAACCTTACATTTGATTTAACAACAACCGGCTTTACAATTTTGTACGTATTTACCCCTGTAATTCTAACCGTCGAAATCCGATTTGCTACACAATAATTTATAGCTTGCTGAATTGCTAATGAACTATCATTTCCCGAGTTCGGAACTGCTCCAAAACAATCAATATGAACGCTATTTTCTGGTGCACAATCTTCTTGGGAAGAAATATATTCTGACAAAATAAATTCACTCCTCATATTACCTTTTTCATATAATATGTGAGTTTTCTCTTAAAAGTTTCTATAATTAAAAAAACAAACGACTTCAACAGTCATTTGTTTAATTCATATATATCTTTCGTTTCTTCTATCATTTTAAATAACGAGAAATTTCGTTCCGCTTTTTCTCGCGCTTTCTCTCTCATATCATTCACCTTTTCTTCATTTCCATGTAATTTCTCCAGTGCATCTGCAAATTTAGATTCGCAATATTCAGGTATCAACACACCTGATTCTCCATCTATTACTGCCTCATTTATACCGCCAACATCTATTGAAACAATTGGTGTTCCTGTAGCCATTGCTTCAATTACTACCATTGGAAACACTTCACGAAAAGATAATAAAAGTAAGACATCCATATTCCCTATAAACCTATGTGGCTCGGAAATATTCCCTAACATCTTTACACTTTGTTGCAATCCATACTTTTCTATTTCTTTCATAATAGATTCTTTCTCTGGTCCATCACCAGCAATATAAAACTTAAAATCATTTCTCTCTTTCAACACATTTGCAATTTTTACAAATAGTTGATGGTTTTTCTCCTTGGATAGTCTAGCTAATATCCCTATTTTATAAATAGATTCTTTCTTTTTCTGCTGGAATAAAAACTTTTCTATATCAACACCGTTATAAATTGTCTTTATTTTCTCTTCTGCTACATGCATTGAAAGTAAATTATTCTTTTCAAACTCACTTACTGTAATAATATTGTTCACATATTTATTCATAAAATAACGAAAAAGAATTGGCATTTTCTTTTCTAATATTGTTACATTATGTTTCGTATACACAATTTTCATCTTTTTTTTCATAAATTTTTGAAGTAGAAAAGCATATAATACCATTCGCAAACTATTTGCATGTATAAGTTCTATCTTTCGTTTACAAATTTCGTTTCGTAAGTAATAAAGATTTCTCAAATGATTCCATCGACTAAGTAACATAAAATTTTCTTTTCTAGTAAGAGATTCATATAGTTCTCCATCACCTGCAGCTGTATAAACCTTAAAATCCTCATAACGCAAATTGCTTTCCAATTTACAGAAATAATTTTCGGCTCCGCCAGTTATCAATTTATCTGTCATCAACAGTATATTCATAATTGCGTCTTCCCAACTACATTGATTTTATTTTTTCTATAGGCATGATAAGCATACTTACTAAAATAGTAAAAAATTTGCACTGCATTCAATCGTTTTTGTTCCCTTAATAATTTCCAATATCGAAAAGCTGCTCTCATTTTATTTCTCGAAACCGAATTTGCTACAATTCGATACTTCGCTAACACTTGCTGTATCCCTTTCGCTTCATGCCCTTCATGTAATAAGTTCAGCCATAACGCTGTATCTTCCGGTTGTACACTAGGCATTTCAATATACGGAATTTTTTCACGATCAATTATCACTGTTAAACATCCGATAATTGTATTTCCTACCAAAGAGTGATAGTCAACAGATTTCGGTACATTCACTTCTCGATTTAGTTCATTACCGTTTTCATCTATTAAACTATATGATGCATATGAAAAGGACACATTCATTTCTTCCATAAATAACAATTGGGTCTTCAATTTATGCGGTAACCATATATCATCGCTATCTAAAAAAGCAATATACCTTCCTCGTGCTTCTTTAATTGCTAAATTCCGAGCTTTAGCAGCACCAACATTTTCTTTTAATGATAATAATCTAATACGCGAGTCTCCTTCTATTATCTCTTTAATTTTTGCAAGAGATTGGTCAGTTGACGCGTCATCAACGATAATCATTTCCCAATTTTTATATGATTGATTTTGTACAGATAAAATCGTCTCACCTATAAATCGTATACTATTATAAGAAGGTGTTATTACGGAAACATGAGGCGCCTTATTAAGTGCTAATAGACATTTTACCATCTATCTTTCCCCTTCCTTCATAGATTGAAATGTACTTCACAACAATTGCTAAAAATAAAAAGAACGCTTCGTTAATAATGAGTGACAATGACATCATCTGAAATAAAAATGCAATCATGGTTAATAAAAGATACGGTTTTTCACGAAACAAAGTATACTGCGTTAACTTGAACATTAATATAATTAAAAACGCGCTATATAAAAGAAAACCAATTGTACCTGATTCAGACAAAATTTCTAAAAATGTATTGTGTACATATAATTTTTCATTAAATTGAAACTCATAATAATTCGAAAAATTAAACGCGCCGATTCCGATGTATGGATTGGATAAATAATATTTAAAAGCAGCTTCCCATAACGTAAATCTACCACTTCCATTATCGTGCGAAAAATCAGAAATTCGTTTATTCAATATGTCATCCAATTGGCCGCCCATTACACTATTCGATAAACTAAAAATTACTACGCCAAACAATAGTAAACTCATTATTATTTTTATTTTTTTTGCAAAACTAGATGTACATACATATACAAAAACGACAAGAACGAGTGCTAATATTCCTCCTCTTGAAAAAGTTAATAAACTTGTCGTAACACATAAAATCAATCCAAAAATGTTCGTCACATTATGTAGATTTGTCATATAATACATAAAAAATATTGTATTATAAAAAATAAAAATGTTAGGATCATCTAACAAACCAATTAATCTTGGATACCCTCTATCAACTAATAGCCCCGCAAAAATTTCCCTTTCTTCTCCACCGTATAATCCAAAGTGCTGTAGACCGACTATATACAGTATTAGACTTACAATATTAAATACCAATCCCACATAGGCAATAGATGATTCCAGTGTCGCCATTTCAACTTTTCCTACTAAATTTCTCATTATAAAATAACACCCTAAAACAAGTAGCACACCAAAAATCATACGAATACTAGCATTTAAATATATAGAAAGGATTCCACTCAAACAATAGATGAAATAAAAAAGTAAAAATACAACTTCATGAAAATATAGCTTTTGAATATGAAAGTTTTTAACTGTTAAACAAAAATATATGACTAAAAAAATCATATATATCTTCAGCGAAAATCCAATATATATGTTGTATTTACTTAACATGACAAATAATATTAAGAGCACAATCCATTTCATCGATATTTTCATATTATTTTCCATAGGCTATATCCCCTGTTTCGTAATATAATCCTTTTTGCGTGTTTTTCTTATAAACGAAAGAAGAAGTTTTTTTAGCTCATAATCATATAGGAATATACCAACTACTACGATTAACGTATTCAGAACGAGCGCAATGAAATGATATGTATGCAATATATATTGCACTCCAATAAAAGTTACGCCAAAATAAATTGAATAAGGTATGACAATTTGAAATACAATTTTCCCCTTCACTACACTTACTGCTATATACCCAACTAAAGCTACAATTTCAAATAAAACCATAGCATACGCTGCTCCTATTACTCCACCAATACTACTAAAACTATAAAGCATAATCCCACCTATCACTAATGCTATACATTGCACAGCCGTTCTTTTATTTTGACGTCCACTCGTTGTTAAGCCATCAGCTATAGCAATATTTAAACTTTGCAGCACAATGAGAAATGATAATATTTGGAGTGGCTCTACTGCATTTCTCCATTCCTCGTGAAAAAATATAGAAATAAAGTATGGCGCTAAATGATATAAACCTATCGTCATACATATTCCCACAATCGCCATTGATTTTATTTGAAGTAAGTTTAATTTCGTATGCTCTTCTAAATTATTCTGATTATAATGCTTAAACAGTACTGGATAAAATGCACCTGCAATCACCCCTGGCACTTGATATAAAGCTGCTGGCATCCGATACGCCACTGCGAAAACACCTACCATACTTAATGGCAATGTATAGTTAAGTAAGATAGGTGCTAATTGTGGCGTACTCATTATTAAAAAACCACTAATAATAAACGGTGTCAATTGGCAAAATAACGCTTTTTGAATTACGACTTTCATATTCATTTTCGTCTTTTTTCTCATGATATATATACTAAATAAACCACCGATCATATACCCAAAAGCATATAAACGAGCTGTTACATACACCGGTAACTCTCCGAAAATACAAAAACATGTAATGATAATGACAACTGCCGCTGATACAACTTTGATAAGCGCTATATACTTCATACGCTCCGTCAGCTGAAAGTAGGCAATCCCTATATTTTGCCAAGTTAATCCTATTAACATGAAAAACATTACGTTTATCATCATATAAATCAAATTTCTATCCGCATACATATAATGAATAGCAATATAGCCAATTATAGAAATAAAAATAAGTAGAATCATCCTTACTTTTATATACGACGATAAAATCGTCTCTAAGTCTACTCCATCTTTTGCCCCTTCTCGAAGAAACGTATTCGTAAGTCCTAAATCTGTAAAAAATAACATAACAAACGTCACTGCTATAGCAACACTAAACATCCCATAATTTTGCGCATTAAAAAAATTTGCTAAAGCAATTAAACTAACAGCCTGAAGAAGATTAGCTAAAATCGTGCTATAAAATAGATGGATGATATTATTGAAAATAGATCTCCCCATACCTGCTCTCCTTTGCAAGCAACCTACTTACATATATTTATCTTGCACCATTACCGTTCAATACTATTAAAACGGTTTTACATAAAATACGAACGTCCATCTTAATCGTTTTCATTTCAATATACTCCATGTCCCATTTCAACTTTTCTTTCGGATCGAGGTTATACCCTCCATTTATTTGTGCCCATCCTGTTAACCCTGGTTTCACAATTAAGCGACTTTTAAATTCTGGAATATACGCATCAAATTGTTTATAAAAATACTCTCTCTCTGGTCTAGGGCCAACAAAAGACATCTCACCTTTTAAAATATTTAAAAGTTGCGGCAACTCATCAATTCTCGTTTTTCTTATAAATGCTCCAACTTTAGTAATTCTTGAATCATTTTCATCTGCCCATTGTGGCCCATTTATTTCAGCATCTTTTACCATCGATCTTAATTTAAATACATTAAATTTCTTCCCATTAATCCCTAAACGTTCTTGAAAATAAATTGGAGCTCCTGCTGTTTCAAAAACAATCATAATACAAAAGAACAACATAATTGGTAGCGTTAATAGTAACAATATGAGTGAAAATATAATATCAAACAAGCGCTTTATACTTCGATTCAAAATACTGGTCTTTTCTTGGGCCGGAATCGCATACAACTTGGCTTGATTTGTTTCACGAATCATAGATCGTTACCCCCACATTCAAGAATATAAAACTATACCTATTAATTCACATTCTTTCCTCTTTATATTTGCTATCACTTTTTGCACAGTACGTAGGGAATCTTTTCTCTTTTTAACCGCTAAGACCACTCCATCGCATTTCCCTGAAATCATGTGCGTAGCAGGAAGCTCAAATACTTCAGAGGAATACAAGAAAATGTAATCAAAATCTTCCTTCCATTTTGCAATTACATGATCAAATTCATCCGTAGTAACTAAAGGCGTACCGCTGTGTACTGTTTTTTGAGCTGGAATACAATATAAGTATTTAGATAAATTACTAGAAAAAGATTCATAACTACAAGGGGCATCACTTATTATATCGTTCACTGTTTTCGTATAATTGCTTTGTAATAGTAGATGTAATTTAGGATCAGAAAAATTCACATCGATAAGTAGCACCTTTTTTTTCATTTCCGCAAACACTAGACCCATATTTACTATAAGCGAAGCAACAACGCCTCTATCCTTTGTTGAACTTACTGTGAACACTTGTTTCCCCGATTTTTTCAGCTCATGATACACCATATAAAACTGCTCTTTCATTAGAGCATCATGAGGATCAAATGGCAGCTTTTTCTTCGTCTTAAACATCGACATGTTCACCTCGATATACAGATGATTTCGTATCAATTTCTGTAGATTTCTTTTTTCTTTTCGGTTTCATATTTATGTTACCAATAACAGGGATTGTTGTTATTTTCTCTAAATCTTGTTCCACATATATACGTTCATCAAAATAATCTCGAAATACAGCTAAACCTACCCCAACAAAAAAACTAACAATTAGAGAGATAGGGATGATAAGTTGAAATTTTGGAAACAACTTTTCAGCTTTTTCCTGTAACTCAGGATCAGTTAATATCTTTACCCCCTGTACATTTGTATACTGTTGAAAGCTTTTTTGAGATTGTTCTGCCAATGACTTTACAATTTCTTTTACGATTGTAGGATCCGAATCCTTTACTGTAACAGTAACAATTTGTGAATTGTCCATATTCACCACTGAAATCTTTTGAGCTAATTCATAACTTGATTGCTCTAATTTTAAAGTCTTTTTGACTGTTGAAATAATAAGTGGACTTTTTAAAATATCAACATACGACGTTACAAGCTGCTTATTTTCCTGTGTTTTATTCACTGCATTCTCCTTATTAAACCCGTCTAAATTCCCAACGAGAATTTGCGTTGAATATTGATACGAAGGCTTTAATACGTACATAGAGATAAGAATTAAAGAAGCGGTTAAACAACTCATTGTTAAAATAATCGTTACGAATCTTCTTTTCAATAATTGTTGAAAATCTTTTATACTCATTTCCTGCTTCAATTATTTCACCGCCTTTGTCTGATTCATATTCTGTACATCGTTCTTTACAGATAACCCTTTCTTCTTTCTATTCGCTTGCTTTGTTACATACTTTCCGACTCTGAATGCAAATTTTTCTACAAATATATATGAAAGCATTGCAAGTATAAACGAAAAAACGAGTGAAAAAATTAAAATAATTGGCAACGGCAATATTTCATGGAGCATGTATATAAGGGAAAATAACGATATGATATGGTATAAATAAAGACTGTAAGAAATCTTCCCCAAATATAACAAGTATTTATTACGCAGCAAGGATGACAAAGTTGATACTGACAAACTTAATATGACAAATAAACATGCACTTATCGCTACTACGTAGTCTCGAAATATAAAATTATTAAGCAAATTAATTTCTCCAACAAGCCCTTCATACATATAAAGTAAAACCGCAAATAAAAACCATGCAATTTTCTCATTTTTAGTACGATTACTATAAAAAACTATTAAATTATTTTTATACTTCGCAACTAGTGCTCCTAGTAAAAACAGTACTGTGTAATGCAGGGTTAATGCATAGCTTGTTAATGTTAAACTTGAGTGAAATAATAATAGAATCACGACAGAACATATACTAAAACTAAACAATGTCAATAACGAATCCCTCAACGTTTTTCGTAAACAAACCATCAAAACTAACGGGAAAATTATTGATATTCGCATTTCATGAACAAGTGACCAAATTACGCCGTTATATGCATCTGTATTATATTTCCCAACCAATAATATATGCTGCACGATTAAACTTAAAGAACTTTCAATCGTCCATGAGCGATTAAACCATTCACTTAAATAAGAAATTCCATATTCACTCATTGTAGTTTGGCATAAAATAGCTATAAGTATTGCTACGATATATGGAATATAAATTCTGCATATACGCTTTAAAAGGAACGGCACATAACTATCGTAGTTGTTTTGAATGGATCTATACAAAACAAATCCACTCAAAACAAAAAAGATAATAACAGATTCGTTACCACTACTAAAAATTAAGCGAGCAGGCGTTTCTTTTAATAGATACATAACAAATGGTTTATTATCTTCATAACTGTAATTTTGAAATACTGAAAAAATCATTAAATGATGACCAATCATTACTACCAATGAAGAAATCCCTCTAATTGAATCCAATTCTTCATACCTATTCATCGCTTTATATCAACTCCTAATGAAATGATAATAATCATTTCAAAGCGACACCATTATTCATATTCCTCTCCTTTCATTTCATTCCAATTTTTCATATTAAAATGATTTATAGCGTAATTTTGAATGTATTGTAACATTTTTTGTAATATTATGAATAGTAAACCTCTTAAATTGGTATATACCAATTTAAACCTCGAAAAATGAAAAAAATTGGTAGAAAAACACTATGAAAATATCTTGTATATTTACAAAAATTAAAGAGGGAAATATAGTTATTTCAATATAAAACAAAAAAAGATAGCCTTTATCGGCTATCTTTTTTACCTTATTTAGTTGCTAGAGCCACTATATGCGACATGTCGTTTCTCAATTCTCTCTTCAATTTCTTTCATATTTTCTTTATTATTTAATAGTGATTGTTTATTTTCAATTAATAGTTGTTTAAAAGATTTTCTCACTTTTTTTCTCATTTTATTGTCCTCCTTGGGGGATGGTTTATATAAAAGATAAAGAATTATCTGGTTGTTCTTATAATAATTGATTGTTGTGAATTCCATTTGAACTTCATATGAAAATTACGTTTATTTTCTGACAACTTTGTGAACACGAAAAAAGAGATCCTTCTAAAGCAGTTTTCTAATCGCTTTATTTCATTACATAAATCGCCATTTACGCCATCTTATATCAATTACCTTGTCGAAATATTTATAGATATTTCTAGCGAAGTTTCATATACATTCGCTGACTTACACACTGTGTTCCAAAATAAAAAAGAAGGTGCCACCTAGTCAAAGTTCGACTCATGCAACATCCTTCTTTCTAAACTATTTACAGCATATTGATTAATATTTCAGGTCTTCCCCAATTCATTTCTTTACAAACGAATCTTAGTTTTTCTTCATCCATTGTGTGTACTCCTTCTTCTAGTGAACATGAAATTGGAACTTCACAATGAATTTGCGCTAATTGTAATGAAATATTTAAATTCTCTAAATCACTTTCAATCTTTGTACGCTGCGCTTTCGTTAATGATGCTACATTTTCTAGTACAGTTGCTACTGTTCCATGCTCTTGAATCAGTTTATACGCTGTTTTTTCACCGATACCTTTTACACCTGGGTAATTATCGCTCGTATCTCCCATGAAAGCTTTTGCGTGCACGATTTGCCACGGTTCCACACCTTTTTCTTCCATGATCTTCTCTGGTGTGTAATATTCGTAATTTCCGATACCTTTGCGCAAGAGCATAACTGTAACGTTCTTATCAACAAGCTGAAGTAAATCCGTATCACCTGTTAAAATGTAAACTTTCGCTTGATTACAGTATTGTTTTGCAAGCGTACCGATGCAATCATCCGCTTCATACCCTTTCATACCGATAACTGGAATAGACAATTTCGCAGTCATTTCTTGTACTAAATCAAATTGCGGAATTAATTCTTCAGGCGGCGCTGCACGATTCGCTTTATAATTTGAGAACGATTCTGTTCTAAATGTCGTACTTCCCATATCCCAGCATGTTACAATGTGTGTCGGTTCAATTGCTTGCATAGATGTTAATAAATGTTTCATATAACCATGAATCCCGTTTGTAGGGGTACCATCTTGTCGTTTCATAAATTGTCCGTAGACACTTGTTGCGTAAAAAGCACGAAATAATAATGCCATACCATCAACTAATAATACTTTTTTCATAATTCCTCTCCTACTACAAAAAATAATAACCTCACGTCATTACGTAAGGTTATATAAATAGATTACCATTCTACGTTTTTTAACTTTGTCTATTATACATTGTTTTTGTATATTTAGCATCATTTACACATTAAGACGTTCTACTACAGCAAGTATGAAGAATTCCTGAATACGTATTTTTCCCAGTAGAAACAACTACAGCCTTTGCATTTCCACCAACAATATACGTCCCTTTGAAACATACATTTTCAAGTTCAAGTGGATTATAGTCTTTCATTCGTTTTAAAGGAATAAATCGTTTGCGCTCAAGATGATAGCAGCTTTCAAATTTCTCAATACTTGCATCGTTTCCTGTTAACACAGATTCATTTACTAATAAATCATTCGCGTAAATGATACGTACATCTGCTGGTACTGTATCACCTTCTGAAAGAAAAATCATATCTCCAGGAACAAGCTCTTGTACTGGCAAATTCATCATTTTCAATTCACCGTTTAACCCTGATACACTAGAACATTCTACTCGAGAGACAGTAATTTTCTCACATTGTAATCCATCACGCACATGTTGCTTTGAAAGACCTGGGATCATCCCACTTAGCTTCATCATGACTTCTGCAATACGCGCTCTTTTTGAAGTTAATTCATTTCGACCGTATACTTGAATACGTTTTTGCGCCTCTTTCATAGATAATCCGTCTCTTGTTGTTTTAAAATACGCAAATACAGATTTTACATCTCTCGTTGCGATTTCAATTAATAAATCTTTATTTTTTTGAAGCAATGTTTGTTCTTTCATTGATTTTTTACTTAATTTATATGACGTGTTACCCACAGTTTTGTTTGCATATAACATATTATCGTCTCCTCCTGTACAACATAGGAAGAAACGCTTTGTTTCTCA
>Ga0102589_1003841_pt1 | contig 14906 bp, 14 predicted proteins | sample AraplaMF_Col_mLB_FD_76858 | JGI IMG/M metagenome (GOLD analysis project Ga0102589, IMG submission 76858) | Arabidopsis root microbial communities from the University of North Carolina, USA - plate scrape MF_Col_mLB | ecosystem: Host-associated > Plants > Roots > Endosphere | place: USA... | reverse complement strand
TCTCTTCATATTCAGCAATTGGATCTGAATCATAGACAATACCTGCTCCCGCCTGCACATATGCTGTCTGGTCTTTTACAACCATTGTGCGAATCGCAAGCGCCATATCAAGGTTTCCAGAAAAAGCTATATATCCTACTGCTCCAGCATATACATTTCTTTTTTCCGTTTCTAATCCATTTATAATTTCCATCGCTCTAATTTTCGGTGCTCCAGATACAGTACCAGCCGGCAAACAATACGCTAATGCGTCAAAACAACCCATTTGTTTTCGCAATGTTCCGGAAACTTCAGATACAATATGCATGACATGTGAGTACTTCTCTACTTTCATATACTTATCTAGCGTAACAGAACCAATTTCGCTCACCCGTCCGATATCATTTCGTCCTAAATCTACAAGCATCATATGTTCTGCACGCTCTTTCTCATTTGCTAACAATTCTTTCGCGATCTCTTCATCCTCCGTTTTTGTTTTTCCGCGTGGTCTTGTTCCTGCAATCGGATTCGTCATCACCTTATCATCTCGTACGGAAAGTAAGCTTTCTGGTGAAGAACCAAGTACAACATAATCTTGAAAATCAATATAAAACATATACGGTGATGGATTTGCAATTCGAAGTTTTCGATATAATGCAAATGAATCGCCTATAAATTCACTTTGCAATCGCTGAGATAGTACAACTTGAAAAATATCACCATTTCGAATGTATTCTTTTGCTTTCTCCACCATTTCGCAAAACTTTTCTTCTGTTGTAGAAGAAGTAAAGGATAGAGAAGGCTGTATTTCTTTCACTTGTTCTTCTTCTCCATGTAAGACATCTTGTTTATATGCCTGCAATCTCTCGTGAACTTCTTCAAAAGAGTCCGTATCCTCTTCCCTGCATACATATACAAACGATAGTTTTTGGCGTAAATGGTCGTATACAATAAATTCTCGGTACAGTAATACATGAACTTCTGGAATATCGACCGGATCAAACAGTTCTTCTCCAATATCTTCATACTGCCGAATCACATCATAGCCAATATATCCAACTGCTCCTCCGCAAAATGGAAATGGGCTTTCTACCTCCGACGGCGCAAGGGTCTTTTGCAATACTTGTAATACATTTTCTTCTATTTGCTTAGTCCTACCATTTATCGTAATCTCTACCGCCGCACCGCTACTTTTTATTTCTCCGTATGGATCACATCCTAAATAAGAATACCGCCCTTTATCTTGATGAAGCTGTGAGCTTTCAAGTAAAAACTTTTTCTCACCTTTCATTTGGCGATATAAAGCAATCGGCGTCACACTGTCTCCTTCTTCTTCATCAATTACTAAAAATGTCTTTCCCTGCTCCTGTTGCACGTTAAATTGTTCTTTCGTTATCATAACTGTCACCTCACTATTTAAAATAAAAAAAGTCCCCTACATATCGAAATATGTAGAGGACGATAAATTTACCGTGGTACCACCTCGTTTGGATGCATAAGCATCCCACTTTATTCAGGTACAAATATATACCCTATCCTTGTAACGGCGGAACCCGGGTTGCCTACTTATTCAAGTCTGTTCAGCATACCTCTCGTAAGCCCATTCCGCATATGGCACCGCACCGGGCTCCCACCTATCCCCGGCTCTCTGGAACGTCTCCAATATACGTACTCTTCTTACTTAAACGATTTAGTTTATTCAGTTCATTTATTTTTATACACAAAAAGGGAGTACTCATCCTATAGAAAGGACGGGTACTCCCGTGGTGCCACCTTAATTCGTTACAAATGTAACGCACTTTGCCGTATCAAAAGTTAATACGTGTCTCTTGTATCGATGAGATCATGTCGCCAAAGCCTACTTCTTTCGGTTCGGTTTGGAAGCTCCGAAGGCCATTCCATATTAATTCCATACTGATTCGCACCAACCATCAGCTCTCTGACATGTTCATAATACGTACTCTTCTTCATCAACGCTTGCATTTTTTTAAGTTGCATTCATTATATTCTCTCCTTTTCCGAAAAGTCAATGCTTTTCAAAAAAAATATTTTTTTCTTCATTCAATATTATATTGACAAAACAACCTGTTTCTATGTAAATATAATAAATACTCTATTAAAATTAAGGTTTTTTGTCAGAAAATTATATATTCTAAAAATAAAACAATGTCAAAAAACGCTTACATTTCAGAAAATTCGTATTTGTATATGGATTTTCCGGAATAATCATGATAGATTATAAATATGCAAAATTCATCAAAAGATATCACAAAAGGAAGGGGAACTACATGAGTACGCAGATGTTAATTTTAACTTCTATCTCTATTTACATGCTCGGGATGCTAGTCATTGGCTATTTTGCCTATAAACAAACATCCAACTTAACAGATTATATGCTTGGCGGGCGTACACTAGGCCCCGCAGTAACAGCATTAAGTGCGGGAGCAGCTGATATGAGTGGCTGGCTGTTAATGGGATTACCCGGTGCAATGTTTAGCGTTGGATTAAGTAGTAGCTGGATTGCGATTGGCCTAACACTTGGCGCATACGCAAACTGGATCTATGTCGCTCCTCGCTTACGTACCTACTCAGAAATTGCAAACAATTCTATTACTATTCCAGAATTTTTAGAGCATCGTTTCCATGATGCATCTCATATGCTACGTCTTGTTTCTGGACTTGTTATTATGATCTTTTTCACATTTTATGTAGCTTCAGGATTCGTCTCAGGTGCTGTATTATTCGAAAATTCATTTGGCTTAAATTATCATGTTGGACTACTTATTGTTGGAAGCGTTGTTGTAGCTTACACATTATTCGGCGGCTTCTTAGCTGTAAGTTGGACAGACTTCGTTCAAGGAATCATCATGGTGGTTGCTCTTATCCTTGTTCCGGTCGTAACAATTATGAATGTAAACGGCCTTGGACCAGCATTTGATACAATTAAATCTATTGACCCAGCGCTATTAGATATTTTTAAAGGAACATCCGTATTAGGTATTATTTCATTATTTGCCTGGGGTCTTGGTTATGCTGGACAACCTCATATTATCGTACGCTTTATGGCTATCTCATCTGTAAAAGAAATTAAAAGCGCACGCCGAATTGGTATGAGCTGGATGATTTTCTCTGTAGTAGGAGCTATGTTTACTGGTCTTATCGGTATCGCTTACTATTCAAAAGCGGGATTAAAGCTCTCTGACCCAGAAACAATTTTCGTTGAACTAGGTAACATTTTATTCCATCCATTAATTACTGGATTTTTATTAGCAGCTATTTTAGCGGCTATTATGAGTACAATCTCTTCTCAGCTTCTTGTTACATCAAGTGCAGTAACGGAAGATATATATCGAACATTCTTTAAACGTTCTGCATCTGATCGTGAGCTTGTATTTGTTGGTCGTATGGCCGTTCTTGTTATCGCACTTATTGGTTGTGGATTAGCATTTAAACAAAACGACACAATCCTAGCGCTTGTTGGCTATGCTTGGGCTGGATTTGGTTCTTCATTTGGTCCTGTCGTTTTACTAAGCTTATACTGGAAACGTATGACAAAATGGGGCGCGTTAGCTGGAATGATCGCTGGTGCTGCAACTGTTATCACGTGGACACAATTTAAGTTTTTAAAAGATTTCCTATATGAAATGATTCCAGGTTTCACAGCAAGTTTACTTGCAATTATCATCATTAGTTTATTAACAAAACCTTCAAAAGAAGTTGAAAAGCAGTTCGAGGAATTTGAGAAAACTGCATAATATTTTTTAAAAAAGGAACCTCCGCTTTCATCATAAAAGCGGAGGTTCCTTTTTTTATTCATTGTTCGACAATTCTCTCCTTGAAATTAACAATTTCTTTATATTTCGTTAAATCTACCATAACACTACTTCGTTATAGTATGAGTATCAACACTTATACAGAAAGGAGACTTTAGAATAATGGCATCACTACAACACCAAAATTCAAAAAAACTATCACTTATTACAAATTCTTCTTGTCCAAACATACAGTCAAAACCTCAAATTTCACTCGCTCCTTCTGTTGTATCTGTAATTGGTGTGCATATACAAAAAAATAAATTAAAAATAAAAGTAGGGCAAAGCGCTGAATTATCTGCTTCTGTTCTCCCAGTTCAAGCAACAAATCAAGGGCTTATATGGACAAATATGAATCCTGACGTCATAACAGTCTATGCAGATGATGACAAAGCAATCATAACTGGAAGAAACCCTGGACGAGCAGTCATGATTGTAACAACTGCTGAAGGGAAATTTCGAGATTTATGTGTTGTTCATGTTCAGCCTTATATGACAAATCCGAATTGAACTCGCCCCCACTTTATTAAAGTGGGGGCGTTCAATTTTATTTAGTCTTGTGATTTAAAATAATCATGTGCCTTCTCTGCTAACATTTTACGTTCCTCTGGCTTTTGGAGATACTCTAGAACTGTCTCCGCAATCTTTTCATGGGGGACAAAAACAATTCCCGGCCACTCTACTTCATCTTCAGGGCTACTAGATTCAGAAATAATAAATTTATGATTCGCGACAGCGTGAGAAACTCTCGGTGTTTCAAGAATACCAGTTAAGTAGTAGTGTATGTTTAAAATAATTTTGGATCTTACTATAAGTTCATTTCTGAGAATTCCCCATACATTGCTTTTAAAAATAATATTTAAATCTGGTGCAAGCTTTTTTAACTGATCAAAAACTGCTTGACGGCGTCCATTCATAGCACCGATAAACAATACATCAATATCTTCAGAGATAGGCTTTATAAAAGTATCTGTTTTAATTTTCAAAGTAGGAGCATAATTCATTTTGACACGTTTCACTTCTTTTCCTAATTCTTTCTTTTTCAACCAAGCAATATTTTGAGGACTGTAATCCCACACTATCCTGTTTTTTAATATATTACGATAAATAATATTATCATACGGACACCCATCATATAGCTGCTCTAAATTATAAATAATCGCATCTTCTGGAATCTCACCAGGGGTACGGACATATGAATGTGCACCAAAAACTATTGTATCACTCGTGTTTGTTAATAGTGTTTCTGATATAATTACCGTTTTCCCCTGCTGTTCTAACTTCCACTTTAAAGCTCTGGCAACATCTATAAAACTCCCATACGTATATGGCCATATGTAAAGACAATAGTCATAATAACTGTTGAAATACGCTTCAAATGCTTCCACATTATTTTGGTAAAGAACTACTTCAGGATGCTCAGCTAGAAGCTTATCAGCATAATTTTTTCCAATCTTGTATAATCCCGCATAGTACGCTGATACACATCGTTTCAGCTCAACAATTTCTCTTTGACTCGGTGACAACTCCATTTCAAGAAGAATACCTGCAATCAAAAAGGCTTTCAAATGATCTCGATCATAATAATATTCTAATGCAGGTAATAGTTCATTGGGTGTATTACCATGTACTGAGGCTCCTAGTTCAACAGCCCATCTAATTAATTCCATTTTCTTTCCACTCTCCCCTCTGGGAAAAATTAAGTAAGGTTTCTATTTTTTACATAAAAGCAAATTTGATTCCTTTTACTATTTATGAAAATTCCGTTTTAGTTATTCGACTTTTCATACAATTCATACACATATCAACTTCACAACTTATATAGCCAGCAAATATTAAATTTCAATAGCAAAATATAAAGTGAAACTTTAATCAGTGGGAAGTCTTCATCCCCCGCCTCTCTTTCTCGTTTTCCCCTGTATCTTGAGGGAATAAAAATAAGAGTGGCCCTTGAGACCACTCTTATCAATCGTTCATTATATGATTTTCTACTTCAATTTGTGGATGGATACTTTTTAACAAAGAAACAAATTGTTGCTTATCTCGAGGGGAAACAAGGGCTGTTTCAAATTGAGAACCATAAAGTATTTCCAGTCTATCAAAAGACAATGCCGGAGCTGCTAGTGGATTTTGGGTTTTTGAAATTTTTCTTATATCTTTGATTGAAATCTTTTTTTTCATCGGCCCATATCGAATGATGATCTGTTCATTTTCTACCTTATACCCTGTTGTAAACCAGCTCCAAATAAGAAGAATTACAAAAGGAATGGTGAAAAATAGAAGAAAATAATCCCTGCCTGCCAGAAAAGGAGCTAAACAAGCAGCGACTCCCGCAAAATAAATTGGATATAACCATGCATCTTTTTTTGATGGAAAGTACATATAAAACCACCTCCATACCAATTTATACTAGAAAACTTTCGAGACTATATAAATCTATTTTTATTTTTCAACACATAAATCGAGACAGCTACCCTGCATAGACAGTACACCTTACCAAACCTCTATGAACTGTGAGAGGGTCATGCTTTTCTGGTCGAACCCAGAACCTCTAAATAGTGCTGATTGTACATAATGCCTAGAATGTTCCCAAAGGGGTCGACTACGGAGGCAGTGATGAACCCCTCGCCGCGCTCTGTGGGTGCCTCGTACTCTTTTGCTCCCATAGACAGCAGCCTTTTGAAGGTTGCTGTTACATCATCGACGTGCCAGTACACTACAGCACCGGCTGGTCCGTTCACTGAACCATAGGGTGCGTAGCGGCTATCGATTAGGCCCAGCTCGTGCTGGTAGTCACCAAGGCGAAACTCGGCATATCCTGGACGTTCGAAGTATGGTTCGATGCCCAAGAACTCGGCGTACCACTTCTTTGCCGCCGCTAAATCATCCGTCCAAAAACTGACTGTGGTAAGTCCTCGTAATGTCTGTGCGTCGCTCATAATTGATTTCCTCCTTAGTGTTGAGTAATCGGTTTCGATGCGAAACTAAATGCCATCTCCTGAATTAACTTCGATTTACTTAAGAATAATCCTTTCTCTTATTCAAGAAGATGGCACTTGAACGGAATAGCACGAATGACGTTTTTAAACATCTTTATTGTAAATGTAACGATTTTATTTGTAAGTAAACAATTTTATTGTTACTCAACAAAAAGGAGATCTTCACTCGTTTTCTCTCTTTGATTCCACTTGGCATGGGGCTAAAAAAGGCTCTGACCACTTCTATCCATCGGCGGATCCTCTCTCCCAACTAAAAAGAAAGGGGTTTATTTCGTTTTTTCAAATTGCATTTATATTAAAAAAACTACTAGGATTTCTCCTAGCAGCTTACTAACTATCTATAAATACACTACAGCTCTTGCGTAACTGCTGCGCTGTGTACTGGTTCTTTCTGCACGCGCTTTTGCCGCTGCAACAAGAAAATAAATACACCGAACAATACGAGAATACTTCCGATAATTTGCATCATATTTAACTTCTCACCAAGCAAGAAAAACGCAAGTACCGATGCTCCAACAGGCTCTCCTAAAATACTCATTGAAATCGTTGTGGCATTCACATAATTTAATAGCCAGTTATTAATCATATGTGAAGCGGTTGGTACAATCGCAAGCAAACTGAAAATCCACCAGTCCCACGTAGAATATCCTGTAAACGGCACACTCATGATTACGTTATAAATAGCGATAAATATTCCCGCAAATGCAAACACGGTAAAGCTATAAATCCAGTGCGAAACTTTTTTTACCGTTGTTTGCCCAATGAATAAATAACCAACAACTGCAATTACACTTAAAAAGGATAAAATATCCCCGAATATCGCTTCTCTGCTTAACCCTAAATCTCCCCATCCAATACACATTACACCAAGGATAGCAATCCCCATTGTGGCAATCGCTGAATAAGTCGTTCTTTCTTTAAACAGAAAAAAACCTCCAACTAGCGATACGATTGGCTGGAGCGCTAAAATAATCGTTGAGCTGGCAACAGTTGTAAACTTTAAAGATGCGAACCATAAAAGAAAATGAAGTGCTAAAAAGAATCCTGATCCTATTAAAAAACACCAATCTCGCGCTTGAATTCCGCGAAATTCTTCACGCTTTTTCCAAACAATCGGAAGCATAAAGATTACAATAATCCATAACCGATACATACTTAAAATTGAAGATGGCGCTGAGGACATCTTTACGAAAACTGCTGCAAATGAAATAGCTATAATGGAAACTGCTAATGGTAGTGCAATTGATTTTTCTTGTTTCAAAGTTGCTTTACCCCTCTCTCTTTAAAAATTCCCACTTCATTATATATAAACCTAATTTAATCTTTCAACATATAAATCTTCGTTGCGAAAAACAAAAGGGAACCCACACTTACTGCCTCGTTTTGTTTTCACTTGGGATGTGGGCTGAATCACTTCTAACCAGCGCCAGACCCTCTCTTCCGTCTAAAAAAAAGCTTTTACCTCAATCTTTCTTCCATCATATAAATACTAATTTTTTAGATTCTTCTTACCATTATGGTAAAATAGAAAATGAGAAGCACAGTAGTAGATGCATCCTTACATCTTCACTACCTGCGCTACCCTCACAGGGCAACTACAGCATATTTTTATTTAGGGGGATCATATATGAATCAAACAACAGGGAGAATAGAAGAACTTTCATTTTACAGTACATCACTTCAAGAAGAGATTACACTTCTCGTCTATTTACCAGCTAATTACACGCCGCTGCACAAACACACCGTTGTAATTGCACAGGACGGGAGAGATTATTTTCAGCTTGGTAAAGCGCACCGCGTAATTGAACGTCTTCGTGAAAATGAAGAAATTGACCGAACAATTATTGTCGGTATTCCATATAAAAATGTTCACGATCGTAAAGAAAAATACTTTCCAAACGATGTAAAAAATAGCGCATACATTCGTTTCCTTGCGCATGAACTCGTTCCATATATTGATGAAAATTATCCAACCTATCAAATGGGAAAAGGTCGTGTATTAATCGGTGATTCCCTTGGTGGTACAGTGTCCTTTATGACAGCACTTATGTATCCGCATACATTCGGTAAGGTCGTTATGCAATCACCATTTGTTGATGAAACAGTGCTTAGTCTTGCAAAAGATTTTACAGAACCACACGCATTGGAAATTTATCATGTAATTGGGACGGAAGAAACCGCTGTAAAAAGAACGGATGGACAAGTTTCTGATTTTGTAGAGCCAAATCGCGAGCTGCATGCATTACTTACAGAAAGAAACTTCATCACACATTACGAAGAATTTGAAGGCAATCATACATGGAAATATTGGCAAAATGATTTACCAAAAGCATTTTCTTATATTCTATCAATGAAATAATAGGAAGCAGTGTTCAGAATTATTTGATATAATAGAAAAAGAGATTTATTTTCTCGAAATCTAACTAGACTTACAAAGGGAGGAATATAAAGATGAAACTAGGCATTGTGATTTTTCCATCAAAAATGATTCAAGATAAAGCAAACGGATTGCGTAAGCGTTACGATCCGCATTATGCATTGGTTCCACCACATATCACATTAAAAACACCCTTTGAGGCACCAGATGAACAATTAGAAACGATTGTACAAGAACTACATGCAATTGCAAACAAAACAAATCCGTTTACCCTTCATGTTGGAAAGGTAAGCTCATTTGCACCTGTTAATAATGTTATTTATTTTAAAGTAGATAAAACACCTGAACTCACATTCTTAAACGAAGAAATGCATAAAGGATTCTTCACGCAAGAACGCGAGTACGCTTTTGTACCACACTTAACAATTGGACAACACTTATCAGATGCAGAGCATGCTGATGTACTAGGCCGCTTACGTATGAAAGACTTTTATTACGAGCAACCAATCGACCGTTTCCACCTTCTATATCAATTAGAAAATGAAACATGGACAGTATATGAAACATTCCATATTGGAAAGGGGAACAACTAATTTGCAAGCACAAATCGTACAAACAGATCAGCAGCTAAGAGACGCATTCTCTGTACGCAAACAAGTCTTTGTTGAAGAACAACATGTGTCTGCTGAAGAAGAATACGATGAATTTGAAGAAACTTCTAAACACATCGTTATATATGATGAGGATATTCCAGTTGGGGCAGGTCGCTTTCGCATCGTTGATGACATCGGGAAAATGGAACGGATATGCGTTCTCGCTTCCCATCGCAAAAAGGGTGTTGGAAAAATCATTATGGACTCGCTCGAAGCATATGCGAAAGAAGAATCGCTACCAAAATTGAAACTTCATGCGCAAACACAAGCGGAACCTTTTTATAAGAAGCTCGGATATGAAACTGTTTCTGATGTATTTATAGAAGCAGATATACCACATGTTGTTATGATAAAAGAAATTTAATCTAATGAAAAAAGCCTTAGCCTATAAAAATATAGAGCTAAGGCTTTTTCTATTAGCTAGAAGTATAACTCAATCAGATTATAATCCCTATCAAGAAATCTGATACCAATCAATTTTATGTGTTAATTGTTGTATTAACTGTTAAATTATTCGTAGAAGTTGACGTAGAAGCTGCTGTTACATTAATAAATTCTAGCATTACAGGCTGACTTTCTGTAAGTGCTGCACCAAGAACTACTTGTGTTGTCGATAAAGTCGTCATAAGATCCGCTTGTTGAAGCACACCATTCACGTACAGATTCACATAAGAATCACCTGCTATAACAGGTAAATTTACTACTGCCGTTCCGCTATCATCTGCAAAATTCGCTGCAGGAATTGTAGTAACTCCTCCTACAACCATCCCTGCCGTTACAAACGCCACAAATCTGTTACCAGTAGGAGTAACGGTCGTATTCGTGGTTGTTGTAACCTCTCCTGAAATCGTACTCGTTGCTGTAATTACCATTTTAATAAGAGAAACTGCCATCGTATAGATTTCATCCTTTCTTAATATACAGTAATAAACTGAAGTGTAATTGGCGCACCTTTTACTGGAGCTTCATTAATTAAAAGTGTCAATTGCCCCTCTTCAACTCTATAAGCTATCGGTGGTTGAAGAACACCATTCACAAATAAATTTATACACGAAACTTGATTCGGTGACAAAATCTGTGTAGTTCCATACTCCTGTAGCCCATCACTATTTGTATAAATTAACTTCTGACCATCTGAAAGAGCATAATAAATTTCATTTGTTACTCTCCTAGGTCCTGTCGGCGCATTATAAACTGGAAATGCAACGTAGTGACAACAACAGAGACTCTCTTCCCTTCTCTTCACAATACATGACCTCTCTATTTTTGATAGACTATCATATACACCACTATAGAAAATGCACTTTAAATATATTAATATTCTAAATCCTTATTTTTGCGCAAACGTATGTCCTATACTTTTCAAAAATTCTACATAAAACTGACCCCAGTATTCAAAATATCCGAATGCAAACATGTCCATATACTCTTTTTAACATTGCCTTTTCGCCTTTCTTCCGATAAAGTTATTATTTGATCCCATATTTGAAGGTGAAGTTATGACAATGGAGAAATTTTCGCAAAAATTATTAACACATGCTAGCATTCCGCAGGCAATATATCATATCCCGAAAACCTCTGTTGATTTAATCCCAGAGAAAGAAGCAGATGCAGCTTATTTTCGTGCCCTAGAGCGACAAGGCGTCTATTTAAATGAAAAACAATTAGAAGCAGTCAGAACGACAGAAGGTCCTGTTCTTACATTGGCCGGAGCTGGGAGCGGGAAAACATCTGTGTTAACAACTCGCGTTGGCTATTTAATTAATGTAAAAAATGTTCATCCACGCAACATTTTACTACTTACGTTTACACAAAAAGCTGCTGAAGAAATTCGAAGCCGCGTAGCAAGTTTACCTGGAATGAACCGTGCTGCAAGCCAATATGTCGTCGCAGGCACATTCCATTCCGTCTTTTTAAAATTGCTTCGCAGTCAAGGATACAACCAGCAGATTTTAGCAAATGAAAAACATAAACAAATTATGATAAAGAAAATTTTGAAAGAATTGCGCTTAAAAGACGATTATGACGCAGAAACAATGCTCGCAATGATTTCACTCGAGAAAAATAAATTAAATCGTCCAAAAGATGTACAAGCAAAAACACCCGTTGAACAAGAATTCCGTGAAGTATATGAACGCTATGAAGATGTAAAACAAAGATATGGATATATAGATTTTGATGATATCTTACTAGAAACATTCTATATGCTTGAAAATAACGCACCTTTATTAACACAATTACAAAATAGATTCCATTACATTGAAGTCGATGAATTTCAAGATACGTCGTATGCGCAATATGAGATTGTAAAACTGTTAGCTTCGCCGCGAAATAATTTATTTATCGCGGGAGATGACGATCAAGCCATATACGGCTGGCGCGGCGCGAGCCATCAAATTATCTTATCCTTCCCAAAAGAATTTGAAGATACAACCATTATTGCTTTAAATACAAATTATCGTTCTAATCCATTTATCGTTGGTCTTGGAAACGAAGTCATTAAACTGAATCAAGAACGTTTTAAAAAAGAATTATATTCTGTTCATGAAGAAGGTATACAGCCATTTTATGCACGCCCTGCCACTACTCTTGATGAGGCAAATCAAATCCTGCAACTCATTCAAGATAAAGTAGCGAGCGGCGAACGAGAATACAAAGACTTTTGTTTATTATATCGTACGCACTCTGTCAGTCGTTCTTTACTCGACCAACTAACGATTCATAAAGTTCCGTTTATCAAACACGGTGCAAGCCAATCGTTCTATGAGCATTCTTTAATTAAGCCCGTACTCGATCAGCTACGTCTCGCATATGAACCGTTTCGAATCGAATCGCTCTCAAACATATTGCCGACGATGTATATCGGCCGTGATGAATGCATCTCATTTATTGAACGCGAGCAGTGGAAATACGGCGAAGGAAGATTCCCTTCCCTCCTCCATTTTCTATTGCTAAACCCGAGTTTAAAACCATTTCAGGTCAAAAAAATAAACGAACGGATTGACTTCATTAAATTCATTAAAGAATTAGAACCAAAGAAAGCACTAAAAGAAATTATTAAAGGTAAGGGTAAATATCTAGAGTACCTACAAAGCAATGACCGCTCTTCCTTTACGATGCATAAAGACATACAAGAAGAAATGCTCGAAGAATTAATGGAATCGGCTACTCGATTTACCGATATCCCTTCCTATTTAGAATTTGTAAGCACAGCAATTCAAAGCCAAAAAGAAATGGAAGCATTAAAAACAATGCAACAAAAAGATGCAGTTTCTCTCATGTCAATTCACAATGCAAAAGGACTGGAATTCCCATGTGTCTTTTTACTTGGAGCAAGCGATGGTATACTGCCTCATTCTTCTTCTTTAAAAGATGCAAATGACCGTGTGACTGATACTTCTGAAGCGTTAGAAGAAGAAAGAAGGCTCATGTATGTCGCCATCACTCGCGCAAAAGAAGAACTGTATATTTCCTCTCCGCAATTTTTTAGAGGAAAAAAATTAGATGTATCGAGATTTTTATATATTGCCCAGAAAGACTTACAAAAAAATCCAACACCTTAACATATGGTGCTGGATTTTTTCATATATTCCTCAAATAATATCCTGCTTATTGTCCAATACAATTCGTCAAATCCGCCACTGCTTTAAACAGGAATCACCTTTGTCCTCCGTAATATCGACTCTTCTCGACTCATATTCTAATAGTAAAAACTTGAGGGTAGGGAAGTGAACAATATGAGCTGTAATTCTAGCGACGGACATGATACATACTTTGATGAAAGCTGTGTATGTAATGTTGTCAAATTCATACATGAATTACAAGAATGCACATCTACTGCTTATTCATCGCAGTATAATGCTCCATTCCTTGGTTCGCATTATGCAGCAAAAGCAGCAAACACACGGCCATTTATTTTATTCACAAATTCAGGAAACCCATTCGAATTATCTGTTCCTTCTGCAAGTAAATATTGCCGCTCTCCTATTTTCCGTGTACAAAGTGTAGATAAAAATTGCTACGCCGTACTTCAAGCATTGATCGTTATTGTAGGAAAAGAACCTGACACGAGCCCAAACCCTGTTTGTACTTACTTAAGTATTCCACATGCTGAATTGCATGCAACTTCCTCTCGTGTCACGGTTGATTTACATTGTTTTTGTGGTATTCAATGTTTGCGTGATGCATTTGTTACAATCTGCTGAGCATATAACAGCATAGTATAACCTTTTAACATATATAATTTTTCTCGTCCATTAGCTTCTCGATTCTTCACCGTAGTATCTCAATATGTCCGCAAAATTACCCCTTCGCTATATGCCATGCTTTAAAGGTATATCCCTCTCCGATACAATATAGCTTCATTGTCTTATTACAAAAATTCTTTTTCATATATTTTCATACAAAACAAAAACACTCACGATAACATGAGTGTTTTTCAACCTTGATTTTGTTGATTAGAAATGTTCTTTTTCTTACCACAATTACAACCCTTTTTCTTTACGAATCCTTGCTGTTGTAATTGTTGTGCCTGTTGCTGATATAAATGTTGTTGCTGCGCTTGTTGTTGCATTTGCTGCCACTGTTGAAGACTATATGGATTTGGTTGCAGATTACCTTCCATAACAAACATCTCCTCTGCTGTGCATTTCTATCTATTCACTATATGAACAGCCTATCCTTTCTGTTCACCTATTTTTACGCTATTAAAGTCCGATTTTTTCAACTAATCATCAGTTAAAAACCTCTATTCTTCAACAAATCGTCCAATTATCGTTTCAATAATAGCCGCTGCCCCGGCGAGTGCCAACAACGCTAATACAGGTTCTGCAACTTTAGGAATCCAATGATACAAGAGAAGTAAAAATGCACTAATCCATACACCTGTACACCAATAACAACTTAACAATTCACCAATCCATTTTTGGAGTCCAGTCCCCTTCACTTTCATATATGTAGACATGGTTCCGTCTTGTTCTTGAATTTGTACTTCTTCAATAAAAGGAGAGCGTATAAAGCTGGTAATTTTATCGTATACAATGAGACGCGTAAACCGAAACACAGCTAACGAAAAAATAAAGAATAA
>Ga0102589_1003838_pt1 | contig 14932 bp, 13 predicted proteins | sample AraplaMF_Col_mLB_FD_76858 | JGI IMG/M metagenome (GOLD analysis project Ga0102589, IMG submission 76858) | Arabidopsis root microbial communities from the University of North Carolina, USA - plate scrape MF_Col_mLB | ecosystem: Host-associated > Plants > Roots > Endosphere | place: USA... | reverse complement strand
AGAGAGACTCAAATCGCAATTAAGGAAGTTAAAACATTTTTCGAGGATCAATTAGCAAAACGCCTTGAATTATTCCGCGTATCTGCACCATTATTCGTAACGAAAAAATCAGGACTAAACGATCACCTAAACGGTGTAGAACGTCCAATTGAATTTGATATGTTACATTCAGGAGAAGAATTAGAAATTGTTCACTCACTAGCGAAGTGGAAACGATTTGCACTGCATGAATATGGATATGAAGCTGGTGAAGGTTTATATACAAACATGAACGCGATTCGTCGTGATGAAGAACTTGATGCAACACATTCTATTTACGTTGACCAATGGGACTGGGAAAAAATTGTTCAAAAAGAATGGCGTACTGTAGATTACTTACAAAAAACGGTACTAACAATTTATGGAATATTCAAAGATTTAGAAGATCACTTATTTGAAAAGTATCCGTTCCTTGGAAAGTATTTACCAGAAGAAATTGTTTTCATCACTTCCCAAGAACTAGAAGATAAATATCCAGAATTAACACCGAAAGATCGTGAACACGTAATTGCGAAAGAACACGGTGCAGTCTTCATTATCGGAATTGGTGATGCGCTTCGTTCAGGTGAAAAGCATGACGGACGTGCAGCTGATTATGATGATTGGAAATTAAACGGTGACATCTTATTCTGGCACCCAGTACTACAATCTTCATTTGAATTATCATCAATGGGAATTCGTGTTGATAGTAAATCACTTGATGAGCAGTTAACGAAAACTGGTGAAGACTTCAAGCGTGAGTATGATTTCCATAAAGGTATTTTAGAGGACGTACTACCATTAACAATTGGCGGTGGTATTGGACAATCAAGAATGTGCATGTACTTCTTACGTAAAGCACATATCGGTGAAGTTCAATCTTCTGTATGGCCTGACGATTTACGTGAAGCTTGTAAGAAAGAAAACATTCATCTGTTTTAATAGAAGAGAGAGGATAACTCAAAGAGTTATCCTCTCTTTTTTATGGTGTAAACGAATGGTTTACAGTGAGTTTTACTGATGGTTTCTTTCTTTTTTTACCCCTTTTATGTAATAATTTGTTAAAGGCGGGGACGTTATGAGCTTAGGACAACAACTTAAAAGATTACGAGAGTCACAAGGATTTTCACAGGAAGATGTTGCTAAAAAGATTGGTATAATGAGGCAAGCGGTATATAAGTGGGAAAATGATAAAAGTTGCCCTGATATTGAAAATTTGATTTTATTGAGTGAAATGTATAATGTTACGCTCGATGAGTTAATAAAAGGGAACCAAAATTTAAAAGAGAAAATACATATCGATGAAGATGAAGATTTTGAGAAAGAGAATGAATTTAGTTTCTACATTGGATTTGGTTTGCTAATTGCGAGTGCTTTCGTTAATTATGAAGGAATGCAAGAGATATTATTAGGGATAGTACTATTCATGATGTTTTTTTACTCTGACGTAAAGAAAGTGATTTTGAATGAGTTCAGATCGCTTTTTAAAAGAAAAGATATATATGATAAGAAGTGAGAAGAGTCAGTTATATTTCCTAGGAAAGAGTATAAAAAGCAACCGAATTGTTTTATATTAATTTTGAGATGTTGATAGTATGTTAAAAAGTCCAAACAAGCATAACCCCGTTCTAAAGTTAGGACGGGGTTGAAAATTGAAGCTTTATTAAAAATGAATTTCTTTCAAATATTTTTAATTCAGTAAAACATTACTTATTTGTTACCGAGTTCTTCCGCTAAACCGATTAAAATTCCTTCCGTTCCGCGAATGTAGCAGAGTCGATACGAGTCCTCGTACTGAACTATTTCACCAACGAGCTGAGCACCATGCCTAGTAAGTCTCGATACCATTTCGTCAATGTCTTCAACGGTGAACATGACACGTAAATAACCGAGGGCATTTACAGGAGCTGTCCGGTGATCTGCTATAGTAGATGGTGTGAGAAATCGCGAAAGCTCAATTCGGCTATGGCCATCTGGGGTTACCATCATAGCAATCTCTACGCACTGAGAACCGAGTCCGGTTACGTGACCAGCCCATTCACCTTCGACGGTAGCGCGCCCTTCGAGTTTTAATCCAATCTCCTCGAAGAAAGAGATTGCGTTATCAAGAGATTCTACAACGATGCTGATATTGTCCATTCTTAGTAATCTGTTGCTTGCCATAGTCTTTATCTCCTTATATGTATAATTTTATTATTTAATTCTTCTCATAATTATACTGAAAATCCTTCTAAATAAAAAACACCTTGTCACAGTGTAGGAAAATGTGACAAGGTGTTTTCGGGTATAGTATATAATATCTTGTTAACGAACAAGACTTCGGAAACCCTCTATTATTGAAATACGCGTGAACTTACTTTCGTGAATGTATTATTTTAAGCATTTGATACTGTAGTTGCTATTCAATAGAATAACTTCGATTTTCCCCGCGAAATATTCCCACCCTATTTCTATTAATATAGGAAGGAAATAGATTCATATAATTTGTTTTAAGTTTTATTAGTGGAAATTAACTCATTTGCACTAAAGGCTCAATTTTCGCCATAAATGATTGATGCAGCGCCTCGACACCTGTTACTAAATGAAGACGGTCAATAACGACAGACACTTTAATTTCTGATGTACTTACCATTTTAATATGAATATTTTCTTCTTTTAAAGTAGTGAACATATTTGCAGCAACACCTGGATTAGAGACCATACCAGACCCTACAATGGATACTTTTGCTAAATGATTTTCATATTCTACAGATTCATAGTGAAGTGTTTCTTGATTTTGTTCTAATACCTCTAATGTTTCTCTTAAATCATTAGAATGGATTGAGAAGGAGAGGTGAACAGTTCCTTCATTTGTAATACTTTGAATGATGATATCTACATTAATATGTGCCGTTGCTAATGTAGAGAAAACCGTTGAAAGTGCACCTTGTTCTAATCCTTTCATTGTGACGCGTGTAATATTATCTTCAAATGCAATACCTTTAACGATTGATTGTTGTTCCATGTTACATTCTCCTTTTACAATTGTTCCGTTTTCTTGTTCCATACTTGAACGAACTTCTAACATGACATTATGATTTTTAGCAAACTCCACAGCACGCGGGTGTAATACACCAGCACCGAGGTTTGCAAGTTCCAACATTTCGTCATAAGAAATTTCATCCAATTTATAAGCATCTTTTACAACTCGTGGGTCCGTTGTATATACGCCTGTTACATCCGTGTAAATATCGCATTTTTTTGCTTTCAGTGCAGCAGCTAATGCAACAGCAGTCGTATCTGAACCACCGCGTCCAAGCGTTGTAATTTCATGATTTTCACTCATTCCTTGGAATCCAGCTACAATAACGATCGTACCTTCAGTAAGGTAAGATTGAATTCGATCTGTATGAATGTCAGTAATCCGTGCACTACTATGTACAGATTCTGTCGTAATACCAGCTTGCCATCCTGTTAATGAAATTGCCTTATAACCTTTTGCTTGTAGTGCCATCGTTAATAATGAAATAGTCACTTGCTCTCCTGTTGATAGAAGCATATCCATTTCGCGTTTACTTGGATTTTCTGTAATAGCGTTAGCAAGTGCGACAAGTTCATCTGTACTTTTTCCCATTGCTGAAACGACGGAGACGATACTATGCCCTCGTTCATATTCTTCAATAATTAAATTTGCTACATGTTGAATACGCTCAACACTTCCGACAGAAGTGCCACCAAATTTTTGTACAATCGTTTCCATTACGAATTCCTTCTTTCATCCATTTTTAAGAATAGATTAGGACATATATAAATCCCAATATTCCTGTAGTTACCAGAGAAAAACAAAAAACACCATCTCAAATAAGTGAGGATGGTGCTGTTACAGGAAAAGGGAAACAGAAAACGGAGCTAATAAAAAAACCGCCAAAAAAGGAATATCATAAAAATGATATCTCTTTTTTGTAGATAGCTCTTCATACATACACTTCTGTACATATGACAGTTCTGTTTCTATTCGAAAACAGCCCCAATCGATAAATGCAGAGAAAATTATCGATTTCGGCAATACTTCCTTTCATCTAATTTCATAGACATCTCTGTGTCTCCATTAGAATAATCATAAGTATCGCAACCTCTATCTCACGTTTTAGGCGAGAGTGTTTGATTTATAAAGTTGTTGGTAACATTTGTTTTATAATAATTTAAATTTTTCGGGGAATCAAGTGTTTTGTATAAATTTTAAAAATTCTTTCTTTTCTTAAAGGAGTTTGTGAAAAGTGTAGCAAAATAAATTCATAGCATGTACATTAAATTTATAGTGCACTGGAGGTGGAAGAATGAAGGGGAAAAAGCCTATTTATGTTTCGGCAGAAATGAAAACGACAATGGAGAAATTATGGGAATATACGCAAGAGCCAAACATACATACAGAGTGGGATGCCCGCTTTACTGAAATTTCATATTTAGAGAAAAAAGAAGGAGAACCGCAGAAGTTTTTATATAAAACTAAAATTGGATTAGGACTTGAAATAGCTGGTGAAGGGGAATCGATAGGAGAAATAAGAAAAGAAACGGGTGAACGTATTTCTTCTTTAAAATTTTGGACAGATAATAAATTATCACTTATTCAAATAGGGCGTGGTTATTGGAAGTATACACCGCGTAAAGAACACATTCATTTTGAGACGCAATATGATTACGATACGAGGTTTGGTCGTATAGGAAATGTAATAGATTTCTATATGTTTCGTCCGTTATTAGGCTGGGCGACCGCTTGGAGTTTTGATGCTTTAAAATTATGGCTAGAAAAGGGATTGCACCCTAGATTACTAATTAGAAGAACAATGACATATTGGTTCGTATGTTTTTTATTTGCTTTTGTATGGATGTATCAAGGAATAGTACCGAAACTAGTGTTTACTCATTCAGAAGAAGTAAAAATGTTGTCTGTGACAATTGGTTCAACTGCGCATAGTATTTTTCTAGTTAAAATAATTGGATTGCTAGAAATTATTTTTGGTGTCCTATGGCTGTTGCCATTTCCAAAACGAAAAGTATTTATCGTACATATTTTTATGTTAATAGCCTTAACGATAGCGGCGGGTTTTACGAATATCGTAAGCTTTACAGAGCCGTTTAATCCAATTACATTAAACGTTCTACTTATGGGGTTATCGATTGTCGGTTATATAAATAGTTCTGATTTACCGAGTGCAAAAAATTGCAAGAGGAAGAGAAAGGAATAATGTATGGCTAATATGTATGAAAGACTATTAGGGGATTCTTATAAAAAACTTCATCCGAAATTACAGAAACGCTATGAGATCACGGAAGAAAATAGCTTTACTGGAGAAGGAGAAATGGATGAAATTTACGGTGGTTCTTTTTTCGTAAAATTCATATTAAAAATTGCATCGAAGTTTAGAATGTTTTTCTCTGAGCGGGGGAAGGAAGTGCCATTTACAATACATAATACCGTTGAGCGAGATGAACATGGAAATGAACTAGTAAGGTGGAATCGTACTTTTTATTTCCATAATAAGAAAAGATATTTTAACGCCGTTATGCAGTTGGATGGAGAGAATAATGAAATTGTAGATTGTTTTGGTGAACCGCACTTACTTGTTTCTACATTGAATTTTCATATTGATGAGATGGGGGCAATGCATATTTCTTCAAAGAAACAATGGTTTTATATGTTTGGAAGAAAAATTCCGTTACCAAAGTTTTTGTATGGCGAAGCAAAAATTGTAGAAAGTTATGATGAAACACTACAATGCTTTCGAATTCATGTACAAGTACGCAATCCGTTAATCGGTTCATTATTTTCATATAAGGGAACATTTGTGGAGAGGAAATAAATGATATGAAAAATATAATAGTTGGTCTTGCTTGTTATATTATTTTTCTAATATGTGAGTGGTCAAATGTAAACCCAGTGGAAGCAATTATTTTATTATCTATTTTGTTATTTATACCGATGTCATTTTGCATCATTGATAAGAAAACAAGAAATGGATCATATGTATTCTTTTATAAACTGGTATCGCTGTTATATCCAATCGCAGCAATTAGTGCAACGCTAGCTTTCGTAACAAATCACTATTTCTTTGCGTTACTTTGGTTTGTATATACAGGAATTGTTGCGTTATTTGGTGTAAGTAGATTACTAGAAAGAGGATGGAAACGGTTAGAAGAGACGGCTATCGATAGTGCGTTTATGTATTTGTTTTTAGGTGGTTTCTGGTTTTTTGCTTCAGTAGCAAAACTTTCCATTATGCATTTTAGTTCTGACATTGTGTTACTCACAGCTGCACACTTTCATTATTCAGCATTTCTATTGCCGTTATCAGCCGGTTTAATTGGGAGAAAAAGAGAAAAGAGAAGTAAAGTATATGATGCTATTATGTTTATCATCGTCATTTCACCTATGACAGTTGCAATAGGAATTACGTACTCAAGGATATTTGAATTTTTTGCAGTGTTCCTATATTTATGTGCTATTTATGGTTATGGGATGTATGTTTGGCTCACGAAACTTAATGCTATCAGTGCAAAGATTCTCCTAATCATATCGTCTAGTACACTCATGGTAACAATTATGTTTTCACTTATATATTCATATGGGAATTTGAAACATGTAATGACGATTACAATTGCTCAAATGGTTTGGATTCACGGTGTTGTCAATGGAATTGGAGTGGCGTTACCAGCATTTGTCGGTTGGATGATTGAAAAGAGTGCTCCGAATTATAAATATTACGGGAAACCAATGAGCAGGTTAAGAGGAAATACGACAGTTGGGGAAGCATTTTTACATAACAGACATTTAATAGATAGCAAGGAATACAAAGGTTTAGTTGATAATATGAATGATTTTCATAGTGAGGCATTTGACATGGCGAAGATTCCTTTAAGTATTACTCGGTTTTATGAAAATACAAAAGAGTATGAGTTACAATCGCATATTAAATGGGCTCGGTGGTTCCGCCCGGTTGCATTTTGTTATGAGAAAATGAGTAAGCGTGTAGGACAAATACATTTAGGAATGGGCGGCAAGTGGGAAACGATGCAAGGCTCTATCATTGGGATAATAGATGCAAAGGATGGAAGAGAGAATGTAAGGGCTTGGCTGAGAAAAAATGAAGCAGGAAAATCTATATTTGTAGCTCTTTACTCAAAGCATACATATAGGAACGAGACATATATGAATATTGCATTACCTTTACCATATTCGAATATGACGGGGGTTTTGAAATTATGTAATAAGAGTAAGGATTTAATTATTACTAGTAAGCTAAGAGAAAACGGTAAGGGAGATGAGGGTATTTATTTACATACTCGTTTCTTTACAATACGTTTACCGTTAGCAGAGACATTTATTATTAAAGAGAGCACGGATCACATATTAGAAGCTAATCATAGAATGTGGATGCTTGGAGTTAAGTTTTTAGAAATTGATTATGAGATTAAGAAAATAGAGGAGAAGTAGGAAAAGCTTGGAGAGATTCCAAGCTTTTTTTATGTATGCGTAATTGTCATAGCAACTTGTTTATCTAAGTCTCGGTCCCAAACGCGTTGAATTTCAAACGTACCTTTTTCAAAAAATAATGGGAATCTCTCTTTAAACCAATCTTGCATAGGAAGATTTAGTGCTTCATCAATTGGTACCCATAATAATTCGCCCTCAGGAGGATTCATAAGAAGTTCACCATCAAATGAGTCTGTCCAATAATTAAATACCATATATCGAACATTTTCTTTCGGATTTACGTATTCATCTAATCCCTTAAAACTTAAATTTGAGACAAGTAATCCAGTTTCTTCTTTTACTTCTCGTTTAGCAGCTTTAACGATACTTTCTGGGAAATCTACTTTACCGCCAGGAGCGATATAACCAGGGAAACCTAGATGATCGGGGCGCTGTATTAGCAATACTTCGTTATTCCGCTGAATCATACACATCGTGTAAATGCGGTGTTCTATATCTTTCCAATTGTTGCTCATACGAATCTCTCCTCTTATAAAACCTTATAGTTTTTAACTATAGTTATATATGACAAAAAATACAATAATAATACAAAATTATACAAATTACAATTGACTATTACTAATTTTCAGAACTATAATTAGTCTGTTACATAAATACATTGTACTTGAGAGGGGAATATATTCTATGAAAAATAGAATAATTGCAGCAGGAGTAATCGCAGCTAGTATATTATCTTATTCATCTAGTAGTTTCGCACAAACAAAAACGTTTCCAGATGTCCAACCAGGGCACTGGGCAGAAGATTCTATTAACTACTTAGCAGCAAAAGGCGCAGTTACAGGTAACGAGAAAGGAATGTTCGAGCCTGGAAAAGAGATTACTCGTGCAGAAGCAGCTACAATGATGGTTAAAATCTTAAACTTACCATTCGATAAAGATGCTAAACCATCTTTCGGTGATTCTCAAAAACAATGGTATACTCCATTTATCGCAGCTGTAGAAAAAGCTGGCGTTGTTAAAGGGAAAGGCGAAGGCGTATTTGATCCAAATGGAAAAATCGACCGTGTTTCAATGGCATCTCTTCTTGTAGAAGCATATAAATTAGAGGCTAAAGTAAACGGTACTCCAGCAACTAAATTCAAAGATTTAGAAACATTAAACTGGGGTAAAGAAAAAGCTAACATCTTAGTTGAATTAGGGATTTCTGTTGGTACTGGTGACAAATGGGAACCTAAGAAAATTCTAACTAAAGCAGAAGCAGCTCAATTTATTAAAAAGGCAGATTCGCTTAAAATAGACAATCCTTTAGTAGAACAGATGATTATTATTGATCCAGGTCATGGAGGAACAGATCCTGGGAAAGCGACACAAGGATTACATGAAAGTGATATTGTATTAGATACATCTAAAAGATTACAAAGTTTAATAGAGAAACAAACTCCATTCCGTGTGATGTTAACACGTGAAACAGATATTCGTCTTGGTGAAAAACAAGGAGAAGACCTTAAAAATCGTGTGGATTTCGCGAAGGAACATAATGGAGATATTTTTGTAAGTATCCATGCAAATGCTTCTCAAAACCATGATGGATATGGAACAGAAACTTTTTATTATAAAGGATCTGAAAAGAAAGAATTAACTGAGCGTGAAAAAGATAGTTATATGTTAGCCAATAAAATACAAAAGAGATTAGTTAAAGCTCTAGATACAAGAGATCGTGGTGTGAAACCAGAAGACTTTTATGTACTAAGAGAAAATGAGATGCCTGCAGTATTAACTGAACTAGCATTCTTAGATAACAGCACGGATTATGAGAAGTTAGGTTCAGAATCTGGAAGACAAATAGCCGCTGAGGCAATTTATGCGGGTATTTTAGATTATTATGAGTGGAAAGGTTTTGATGTTTCAAAATCTCGTTTAACGAAATAACAATATTGATTGCTAAGCCCATCGTCTATATAGAGGTGGGCTTTTTATCCCGCTATTTGTCGCGCAACCCGATTGGTGGGGGCTGATTAAAGCTCAATTTATGTAAGTTTGTGTAATTTTGTATCGGAATAAAAAGATATATCGTATTATGCTGATTATGAATAAAATAATGGTAGATTAGTTTATTTTTATCACGTATACTTTTACTGTTGACTAATTAAGAGTTTGTTAGTTTAATAGGGAAAATTATACGATAAAGGGAGGCAAGTTAACACGGGACAAGCATATACATAACGTGTTAAAAAATTTATGAAAAAAGTTATTTCTAATGTGTTAGCAGTGACAGTCGCACTTCAAGTAGTGATGGCTCCGGCAACTTCGTTTGCATCTACAAAAGAATTTCCAGACGTTCCGAAAAATCATTGGGCACTTGAAGCGATTAATGATTTAACGTCAAAAGGGGTTATTGCAGGTTACGATAATGGTAAATTTGGCTTTGGAGATGTTGTAACTCGTGAGCAAGTAGCAGCATTAATGTATCGCGCATTAAAACTAGAAGCAAAAAGCGATTATAAAAATCCATACTCTGATATTAGCGCAGGAACGACGATGTTCCCAAAAGAAATTTTGGCATTAACAGATATGGGGATTTTTGTAGGTGACGGTAAAGGAACCTTTAGACCGAAAGAATCATTAACTCGTGCTGAGATGTCTGTTATTTTGCAAAAAGCATTTAAATTAGAAGTTAAAGCACCACATACATTTAATGATATAGATGCAACATATTGGTGGGCAAAAGAAGCCATTAGTGCATTGCAATCAAATGGTGTAGCAGCAGGGAATGAACTTGGTGGATTTGACCCGTCAGGTGTATTAACACGTGAAAGCTATGCACAACTATTATATAAAGCGATGCAAATTAAAAAGGATGTTCCTGTTGAACAGCCATCGTATATTAATCTAAATGTAACATTACCATCTAGCGTAACAGCACAAGAGATTGATAATTTCATTGGAAAGTATCATTCAGACAGTCCACTTGTTGGAAATGGTAAAGATTTTATTCAAGCACAAAATGAGTACGGTGTGAACGCATTATACTTAGCTGCACATGCAATCTTAGAATCTGGTTACGGTAAATCAGAAATTGCATATCGTAAACATAATTTATTTGGCTTAAGAGCGTATGATTGGGATCCATTTGCACATGCAAAATATTTACCATCTTATGCATTAAGTATTTCATACAATGCTGATTATGTAAGAAAAAACTACTTAGAGCCAGATGCTAGATATTTTAAGGGTTATACATTGCCTGATATAAATGATAAGTATGCAACAGATAAATCATGGGCTGGAAAAATCGCTAATATTATGGAGCGTATTAAGCCTTATAATAACAAAGATTATCAAAATGTAAAACCATTGCCGAAAAACCCTAAAACATTAAATGTAGAGGCGTTAGGCGAGGCAATTCCATATAAAGATTATGCAAAAGATGCAACAGCTACAGTTCAATTGTTAGGGTCTTACTACCAAGTTCCATTCCCGTTTAACAACCCAATTAAGAGTGTACCAAATGTTACACAAAATGAAGTTGGAAAATTAGAAAGTGGTAAGAAAGTAAATGTATATCGTGAAGATCCAAACGGTTGGGTAGAATTTTCATTTGAAAATGCTCAAGAAAAGTATTGGACATTGAAGAAGAACTTAAAATTATAAATAAAAAAGGTGTTTTCATTTATGAAAACACCTTTTTTATTTATATGTAACATGTAATATTGATAGATTTATTCGGAGTTTCTATTTTTGTTTTTACCAATAATTTAACAATTTCATATATAATTTAAAGTATTGAAGATTGAATTTTCTATTTTATATTTAGTGTTAACTTAATTTGAAAAGAGGAGAGAAGTATGCAAGGAGAAATACAAACAGAGAAACATGTAAGTTATGTCGGTAAATTGTTATTGCCAGTTAAAGTATCACCACATTTTAAATTTTTGTGGATTGGGCAATTATTTTCGACTTTAGGTAGTTCGATAACGATGGTTATTTTGCCCGTCGTTGTGTATTCATTGACTGGCTCAACAATTGTAATGGGAATGACTATGGCGATGTACATGCTTCCTAATATTCTTGCGTTACCGTTTGCTGGATTAGTCGTAGATCGAATGGATCGAGTGAAAGTAATGTTATTTACAGATATAATTCGCTGCGTATTAATGCTATTACTTGCAACACTTATATTTATGGACGTATTAACAATTCCGCTTCTATATGTACTCGTAGCATTATATGGGCTTATGGAAGGGATATTTCAGCCGGCATATGCGGCTGTAAGAGCGAAAGTATTTGTACCGGAAATTCGAAATGCAGCTAATGCATTAACGCAAATGAGTAATCAAGGTATACGACTAATTGGACCGGCTCTTGGAGGATTGATTGTTTCAGTTGCATCTGCCGGAATAGGATTTGGACTGGATGCAGTAACATATTTGCTATCATTTTTATGTTTAGTATTTTTAAGAGAAATAAAGTTTAAAAAAGTAAACCATATTGAAAGAAGAAAGGTCGATTACAAACACGAGTTTATGGAAGGTGTTTTCGTTTTAAAAAGTCATCCGTGGCTATGGATTACAATTTTAGTCTTTTCTTTTATCAATATTTGTTATGCAGGAATTATCGTTGTATTAATTCCATGGTTATTTAATGTTCATCATCATTTTGAAGCATACGTGTATGGATTAGGAATGGCATCTTCTGGTGTTGGAGCTGTAATTGCCGCGCTAATATTTGGCGGGAGAGAAAGGTGGCATAAGCGGGGATTACTTGCCTATGGTGGTGTTTTAATCAGTGGTTGTGCGCTTTTAATAATGCCGTTTATTGCTTGGGCACCTGCTTTAATTGCATTAATGGCAATTGAAGGTTTCGGTATGATGATATTTGGACTCATTTGGGAAACGAGTTTACAAGAGCTTGTGCCAGAAGAAGCATTTGGAAGGGTGGCAAGCCTTGATATGTTAGGTTCATTTGCTTTATTGCCACTAGGTTATGTGGTTGTAGGATGGTTAGCTACTGTCATAGGTGGCGAGATAACGATTATAACACTAGCTATTTTAGTACTTGTAACGATTGGAATAGCGTTGGCTGTACCAAGCATTAGGCGGTTCGATTAATTATGTAGGTTAAAAGGGGATATGGTATATGAATATAGAAAACCTACATGATTTACTAGTACATGAGTTGGGATGTAAATACATTTTGGGAGAAAAGGTATTTGAAGCAAAACATTTCACAGTCTATATCGCTACCCATAGAGAAAATAGGCTAGCATATAACAAACTCGTATTAATAAAGCATCTTTATAATGAAAAGCCCTCCGTACATATTTGGCATATGAAAATTAGTATGAAAGCAACAGAACTGGAAATTACAAAAGAAGTGGCAGAAGCAATTCAATCTGGTTTTGTAAAAAAAGAGTAAGCCCTAATCAAATTAGGGCTTACTCTTCATTAAATACAAATGTTTGTTTCATTTTTTTACTTTCATTTACTGGATGGCCGTTGTAAGAGAAGTTCTTTTCTTCCCAAGTTATGACGACTTTGAAATTATGGCTGTTAAAGTCTAATGGGAATACGATGTAATCAAAGCTTGTATCACTTTTTGAAACGTTGTTATTTAAAGCGGTAGAATGAAAAGTAGCTTTAGAGGTAGGAGTGTTATCAAGTATTTCCACAGCTACGTTTGATACATCATTACCGATGTTTTTTACGAGTAAACTATATGTATCGTATACACCTTGTTTTGGCTGCACTGCTTGCTTGTTTGCATTATGAAAATTATCAATTTTGATATACCACTGTTTAGACTTTGATGCAATTGGTAGTGATTGAAATGTGTATGCACTAGCTTGTATTGGTAGTGCTAAACAGATTAGTGCAAAGAGAGAAAATATTTTTCGTTTCATTTTTAGAGAGCTCCCATTCTGTAACAGATTTATTTATTATTATCTTCTCTTTATGTGAGTATATACCATATAATGTAAGGGGATGTTTATGGCACTAATGAATGTAATTTACATTTTAAATGCAAAAATTTGTTTTAATATTCCGTTGAACACATCTTATATTATAGGTGCAGTATTATGGTGATATTAACTGCTGTATTCTTTATGAAAGCTGTGTAGAGATTTTTCTATACAGTTTTTTCTAATGAGAATTTTTTCCAATAATATGTTGAAATAACATTGTCATACAACAAGGGGGATTTGTTTTATGGAACATGGATATCTTGCTAAAGTAGATGTAACGAAAAGAATTGAATCGAAATCTAAGTACAATAAGAAACTTGAAAAATATCAAAGGCGCTTATTAGCGTTGCAGCAAATAGTAAAAGAAGAAAAAATCGCAGTGATGCTTGTTATGGAAGGCTGGGATGCGGCTGGAAAAGGTGGAGCGATTAAGCGAGTGACAGAACACCTTGATCCACGTGGGTTCCAAGTAAATCCAATTGGAGCACCAGCACCTCATGAAAAACGGTACCATTACTTGCAACGTTTCTGGTGGAAATTACCTCAGTACGGGCAAATTACTATTTTTGATCGCTCATGGTACGGTCGTGTGTTAGTTGAGCGTGTTGAAGGTTTTGCTACAAAGGAAGAGTGGACGAGAGCATATGATGAGATTAATGATTTTGAAAAACTATTAACAGATGATCATTATATAGTCGGAAAGTTCTTCTATCATATTAGTAAAGATGAACAATTAAAGAGGTTTAAAGATAGAGAGAACAACCCTTTGAAAAAATGGAAAATTACAGACGAAGATTGGCGCAACCGTGAAAAATGGGATGAGTATGTTGAAGCAATGGAAGACATGTTTGAAAAAACAAATAAGCCAAATGCGAAATGGCAAATTATCGCGAGTAACGATAAATTATATGCTCGATTGAAAACGTTGAAAGTGATTATTTCATTAATTGAGGATTATCTCTTAGAACATAATATAGAATTACCTTCGTATTATTATGAAATAAAAGAGGGAAAGACAGAGGGTTTTGTAACTAATGAAGATGCAGTTGTAAAATAGTACAGAGTTTACATATGAAATATAAAGTAGAGTTACCCTGTAAGTTTGGGAACCCCTCGGTAATGGGAAAACATAAACCGTGGGGTTCTTTACATGTATAAATAAATTTTAGTATTTTAAATTTGGGGATTTTGTTGTTCTATAGTACATTAACAAGAGGTATTAGTTTTATAGAAAGGGTGAGAAAATGATAGATACAGCAGATGCTTCAATAAGTAATCATATATATACAGAAGAAGAACAACAAAAATTATACAAAAGAACATTACTAATCGTAAGTATTTCACAAATGTTCGGCGGAGCAGGGCTTGCTGCTGGGATTACAGTAGGTGCACTTCTTGCGCAGCAAATGCTTGGGACAGATGCATTTGCAGGATTACCGGCAGCTATGTTTACAATGGGATCTGCGGTAGCAGCTTTCTTT
>Ga0102589_1003835_pt1 | contig 14939 bp, 13 predicted proteins | sample AraplaMF_Col_mLB_FD_76858 | JGI IMG/M metagenome (GOLD analysis project Ga0102589, IMG submission 76858) | Arabidopsis root microbial communities from the University of North Carolina, USA - plate scrape MF_Col_mLB | ecosystem: Host-associated > Plants > Roots > Endosphere | place: USA... | reverse complement strand
TCTATCGAGAACGACGTCCGCCGCCACGACCGGATGAACGACCTCCACCTTGGCTCGAACGGCCGCTGGATTGGCCACCAGACTTGCCGCGGCTCTCTTGGCGACCAGCGCCTTGGCTTGACTGCGACCGGGAACTACGGCCCTGGCCTCGTCCGTCGCGCGCACTGCTGCGTCCGCCATGGCCTTCATTTCTCGCTTCACGCCGTCCGCTACGGCCACCCGCATCACTGCCTTGCTTGCCGCGAGCAGCACCGCGTCCACCTCGACCTGCACCTTGACCACGTGCATCCTTCGCGTCGCTTCGTGTTCCACGACTATTGCCGCGTCCACCGCGTCCGGAACTGCGTTCATTGTCTGACTTCTTGCCACGTCCAGTCCGAACATCGCCAGCAACCTCAGTGTGCTCCCCATCTTGATTACGACGCTCCAGCTTCTGTCCGATGCCGCGCTCGATCAGCTCCACAGCCATACGATCTCTAGGAGAAGCGAATGTGATCGCGATCCCTTGCGCACCTGCGCGGCCTGTACGGCCAATGCGGTGGATATAGCTCTCTGCATCCTGAGGGATATCATAGTTGAACACATGTGTAATACCCTCTACATCCAGCCCTCGTGCCGCAACATCCGTCGCGACAAGCAGTTGCATCTTCACCTTGCGGAAGCGTTCCATAACCTGCTCCCGCTTCGACTGCGACAAGTCGCCATGCAGTTCGTCCGAATCATAGCCCATTTCAAGCAATTCTTCATTCAGCTTGCTTGCTCTGCGCTTCGTCCGGCAGAAAATAATGGCTTGATAAGGGCGATGCTCATCAATAAGCTTGCACAGAGTCGCCTGCTTGGCACGATCTGTCGTTTGCACGACAATCTGCTTCACGTTCTTCACGGTAATACGCTCGCTCTGCACATGGATATCAATCGGACTGCGCATAAATCGCTCCGCCAAGCGTCTTACATTCACTGGCATAGTAGCAGAGAACAGCAGCGTCTGGCGATTCGTTGGAATCTGGCGAATAATTTCCTCCACTTCCCCAAGGAAGCCCATATGAAGCATTTGATCCGCCTCATCCAATACCAATGTCTTCACTTTCGACAGCGAGATTGTCCCGCGTCTCAGATGATCAAGCAATCGACCTGGCGTTCCGATGACAAGCTGACGACCGCCCTGGAGCTTGCGCATTTGACGTTCTACATCTTGTCCACCGTATACAGCAAGCACGTTCACGCCTTTATAAGCCTCGATAAGCTTCTTCGCTTCTGCCGTAATTTGTAGAGCCAGCTCTCGTGTAGGTGCAACAATCAATGCCTGAACATGTGTTGAACTTGCATCAATGCGTTGAATAATTGGCAGCAGGAAGGCCAGCGTCTTGCCTGTCCCCGTCTGTGCCTGGGATACAACATCTTCTCCCGACAGTACGACCGGAATCGTCTCAGCCTGAACCGGTGTTGGCACCGCAATTCCATGTTGATTCAATGTGTGCACCAATTGCTCCGTTACTCCCAATTTTGCGAATCCTCGTTGATTTAAGCCCGTCAGACAGGCCACCCCATTTCTGTATAATTCAATCTAGTCCCTATCTTGTGATGATGTATGGAAAATCGACTTCACTCTGCCTACTTGTCCATCCTGCAGGCGTACCTTGATGCCGTGCGGATGAGATGGAGAATTCGTCAGAATATCCTTCACGATACCTCTTGTCGTCTTGCCCGTACGCTGATCCTGCTTCAGCACAATATCCACCTCAAGACCAGCAAATATATGCTTTCGCTGCTGTCCATTCTGTTCCATGAAGACACTGCTCCTTGCTCATTCTATCCTTCGCTGCAAACTTGCAGTTGAACCGACTTCGCCGATATTTCCATGCATATGATCGACATCGGTATCCACATATTATACACGGAAACGTCCCTATGGTATAATGGACCATCAATATCGATTCTATCGTATAAATTCAGGAGGTAACATGCTGACGTTTGAACAGAAACTAGCGGTTATCGAATCGTTCCCAGAGCTTGAGCGTAATAATGTATCACTGGGACGAGTGAACTTCCACTATGAAGACAGCATTGTGGAGAAGAAGACTGTCGTCTATCACCTGCATCCGAACGGCAACGGATTCGTCTATGCCGGCTATGTATCGGGTTATGATACAGATGCCAAGGGCATGGTCAACATCCGTGAATACTCGGAAGAGGAGCTTCGCAAGCTCATTCGCGCCTCCATTGATTCCATGTCGCCTGCTTCACAGGAGGCTGACGTCGAGATGGAAGACACTGCTGAAGAGAGCAGCAGAGAGCGCTATATCAATGACAACAACGAGACACTATGGCTCGAGTACGACTTTGAGTTGTGGAACATCTATGCGGGCGAGAGCCTGGAAATGACATTCGAGACGCGTGAGGAAGCAGAGGAGTACTTGCAAGAGGAAGGCTTCTCACCTGCAAATTCATAGCAGCCAGCGAAGGGGGAAAGAAGTGCCGTACAGACTCAGGCAGCATCTTTCCCCTAACTTTATGATTTCTTGCATATTCAGCTTACTATATGCCTCCTTGCACTTCATGCATATCCAACCATGGATATCACTACCGTACACACTCACGCTTCACCTCTTTGTCAAACAGACAGGGGGAACGACGCTATCAAGCAATTTACTCATACATATAGAGTAGCCACCATGCGCAATCCCCATCAATCCTCCCGCCTAATGGAGGCAGAAGCACAGGGCGTTAAGCAGCGGCTCAACATTCAAGCGCTCGATGTGACAGATTCGAATAGCATTGCCGCCACTGCACAATATATCCTTGACACGTATGGGAGCGTTCGTCTTCTCGTGAACAATGCTGGATTTGCAATAGCCGGAAATAAACGACTAGGACAAGGAGCAGCCTGTTTCCTTAATCGCCCCAACATGCCCGATACGTAGTATGCGAACAAGCACAATTTATAAGAATGAAAATCAATTGTATTATCCATAAAACGTTCATTTGAGAAAAAAGCGAGGTATGGATACAATACATCATACTCATTCCTGTATGAGAATTTTACTTTAATAAAAAGGATGGTTCCTTATGACTCACCACGACTACCACCATCTCAACCATGTGAAGGAACAAGTCACTTCGAAGCGTACATTGTGGATTACATTAGCCTTGACCCTATTCTTCACCATTGTTGAAATTGTGGGCGGGCTTCTGTCCAACTCACTTGCTCTCTTATCCGACTCTGCTCATATGATATCGGATGTTATCGCGTTAGGTCTCAGTATGACCGCCATTTACATGGCAACTCGGGAACCCAACCAGCGATATACGTTTGGCTATCTCCGATTCGAAATTATTGCATCCTTCCTAAATGGACTGGCTCTGATTGTGATTGCAATTGGAATCGTTGTCGAAGGTGTTAAGCGGATGGTTCATCCGCAAGATGTTGATCTGCGGCTGATGCTGATTATCGCTACGATCGGCTTGATCGTAAATATTGTCCTGACGCTCGTATTGAGTCATAGCACGAAGGAAGAGGATAACCTGAATGTAAAGAGTGCCTTGTGGCACTTTATCGGTGACTTACTCAGCTCTGTAGGTGTTATTATATCGGCCATTCTCATCTATTTCACAGGACTGTACGTGTTGGATCCATTGATTAGTATGGTGATTGGAGCCATCATTTGCATTGGCGGCGCGAAAATCATTCGCGAATCCATCCTCATATTAATGGAGGCTGTCCCTGACAAATACGATCTGGAGGAAATACGTGCGGAAATGAACCAGGTGGAAGGAGTAGAAGATGTCCATGAGCTTCATCTGTGGGCGGTATCCACCGATCACTATTCATTGACAGCGCATGTCTTCATCCGTGAGGATATTCAGCCCTTCTGCGTCATTCTGGCTATCAATCATATGCTTATGGCGAAGTACGGCATTGAGCACACCACGATTCAAATTGAGCATCCTGCCATGCATGATCATGGTGAATATGGCAAGCAATTTTTGCAACAAGCTGAGAGCGCAGAAACTAACCCAGTGTAAGAGATAAGCCTCACGAGTATCCTAGTCGCCACAATGGAAAGCAGCCTGCCGAGTTACTGCTCAGCAAGCTGCTTTCTTTGTTAGGATATAAGGGATATAAACAGCATCAACCGACTTCTTGCTCGCCTATATGACTTACATGATAAATATACGACCCAGGAATTGATTTCATCTGTTCGATCACACCATGATAGGTAGCGTAATCGATCATGTACACATAGGCCCCTGGTAAATCCAGTTCTTCCGCACATTTGTCCGTAAATTCGGAGAGCCACTCTGCCTCTTGGCCAGCAGCCTCCTGCGGTACGTCAACAACTACCCCATATAGGTACACTCCATATTGATCAGGGAAATGCTCCAATTTCTTCTGAACCAGATACGCTTCTTGGATGATAGGGATAGAAGCAAGCTTCTCTCTGGTATCCTTCAGCTCTTGCTCACTCAGCCCATGATGGATATAGGTGTTGTCCTGAAAGGTTAGATGCGTACGTTCCTCAATCGCATCCTTGTTCTCTTCCATCCAATCCATCGCGCGTTCCGCATAAGAATCAGCTTCCTCATATCGCCCCATGTGAACCAGATAATTGTAGATCCACCGGCACATCTGATTCGTCCGGAACATATCCAGCTTCATCACTCGTTCAAGCAGATGAATTCCGCCTTCATCTAAATACTGCAAGCGGATGCGCCCTTCTTCTTGCAGTGGCTCAATCTGATCCACATACTCCTCATTAATACGTTCTAGAAGAGGAAGAGCTTCTTCGCCGCCATACAGCAATTCCGTTGTATGCGCATAACGGCACCCCTGCTCGAAGCTCAGCTTGCCTTGCTGCTGAAGCTCTTGCTTCAGCTCTTCATGCTCCGCCCGTACCGGCGCATATTCGTGGTGTCGCTCTTGCCAGCTTGTTGCAATTTGTGCAATCCAGCGGTTGTCCACTTCTTCCAGCAGCACCTTGTACAAGCTGCCTAGAAAATATTCTGCCGCCGTAGAGCCGCTTAATGGTTCCCAAGAAGGAACATGAGGCGCCTCAGAAGACTGCTGAATCGCCTGCAGCCGATCCGACAAGGACGGGTGCGTGTCCGTCAGTCCCGTTCGTTCAGCTAGTGCCGCCTGCCCCCATTGCCGCACCGTACGTTCTGGAAGGCCCTCTTGCAAGAAACGTTCCAACGAAACGTAAATACGAGGAGGTTCCGATACGCGCTGTGCAGCCCGATACTGCTTCGGCCAAAATACTTCCGACAAATAAGCGCCTAACACATGGACCTTATACAGGGAGGAGACCGTTACTTCAGCGCCAGCCAGCTGCACTGAGGCGCGGTCTGCACTATATTCGTTCGCCCGCCGCAGTACGAATGTATATGCGGAGTAGTAAGGATAGAACTTGTTAAAGAATTTCTTGAACAACCCTGTACCGAACTGATTTTTCTCCTCCAGCTTCCCTACAATCGTTCCCCATGTCTTCACGACCCGGTATACCCAGCCTGAGAACCGGCTGTCACCGCCAGACAAATGGCCAAGCTCATGCGCGATTGTCGAACGGAACTCTTCTGGCGTAGAGGCCATCATGTAAGGCAATCCAACAATCAATATATTTTTGTGCCAACCAAACATACCTAAGCGAGGATGCTGCAGCATCGCAGCATTGAATTGTTCATCTACGATGATGCTGTCCACGCGAGGGGCCTTTAATTCACGCGCCATTCGATCGACCTCTGCATACAGTTCCGGCACTTCCGAACGCAACAATACGCGCCCTTCCGGCTGCTCGAAGCGAACCCATAATGAACGTAGAATAATAAGCGCAAGCGGAATAAGAATAATGAATAGCTTTACTTCACCCGCATTGACTCGTCCAGTGGAGATGGAATACCAGATGAGACCGCCTACTAAACCAAGCAGAATTGCTAAAATGAGATAAATATAGCTGAATCCAAGCACTGTTAATCCAAGTACGCGCAGCTTGTATCCTTGCGGAGAGCGCTTCGCGGACTTCTCTAGACGTTCGATGAGAGCTGCGAACTTCTCGTAATCGACTTCCATTCTGTTATGCACCTGCTTCTTATGTAGTCATACATACGATATCTATCATGCTGCTTCCTTCAACCCTTCACATCCAGCGTACTGAAGCCGCAGACTGATCCGCACGTTCCATATCCTGAATATACCGGAGCAGCTCTTGCTGACGCTCCGTCAAGAGGCGCCTTCGCATGACAAGCTCTGATTGGAATTTGCTTAACCGCTGCTTCATCTCATCAGCAGAGATACCAACCCAATCCTGAAGCCTCGCAAGCTGCTGCTGAACATACTGCTCATTGCGCTCTAGCAGTTCTGCTAACTGACCAATCTGCTTGTGCGCTTGGCGCAAATCATTCAATTCGACCAGGATACGGTCGTTCATCATATTCCCTCCTTTGCTTCTCGACCTTCCATTCATTTCATTAAGCCAAATCAGCTGCCTTGAACTCATTGGCCTTGCGATCAATATAGCCTGCAAGCTCCTGCACTGCAGTCGCATACCATTCCGTCATCTGCGTAAGTTCTTGCGTGGTGTTCTCTGCTATCGATACGATGCGCTTGCTCTGACTCGTATGAATCAACTTCGTAATACTGCCAACTGCCGAGCCCGCCTGATCATGGAATTGTCCAACATGCTGCTCTAGCGTTCGCGCAACACTGCTGAGCTCTTCGGGGCGAAGCGCAATCAGCTTGCCTCCACCTAGTCCCTCCATGGCCGCGCTTAACGCAGCTTGAACGAGCCCCCCGCCTAATGACATCCCCGCAAGAAGAACGGAATCTCCTTCAAGCAGCGCACGCGGCGAAATCGTCAATTTTTCCCCTGTCGCCCGATTGATCAGCTCATTCTTGATATCGCCATCCTTATTGAACTTGTATTGATCCAAGGAATGAAAATTTTTATCGCCGGATATGGTATCAATAAACCGTTTAATCCGTCCCTTAATACCCTTGTATTCGCTATTCGCGGTCTTAAAATCTTCGCCAAGATAATACGTTGAGCCAACATGGCTATCATACTCTTTGAGCGGTCCCGCTCCTATCGAATCGCTCGGGTGCACATAATTGATAATTTTGTCGTCAAACTCTCCATTTTTGGCCTTTTCCGCTAATTTGTCAGGCAGCAGATTCGTTACGCTTGGTGCACTGTACGTTACCGCACCAACACTATTTTTAGCGCCAGCATACTGCGCCAAGCCGCCGCCAAGGGAGTGTCCGGTCAACGTAACCTCATATTCGGGATACTCCTCCTTCACCTGCCTCACGAGCACATCAGCTTGCCGGAACTGATTATGCTTGTAGTCATGTATATCTTGCTCCATATTTTTCCTCGGGTCTAGGTACGAGAGAATTATATTTTCCCTGGAACTGAATCGTTCCTCCAAATCCTTCGCCTTGCCGAGAACAACATCATTTAAATCCGTCTTGAAATCAGGTAGTGAACGATCAAGGCTTGATGACCCTTCTGTACCTCGAAATCCAACAACTACTTGCTTCGTATCCTTATTGCGGAACACGACTGCATCGAATCCAGATTCAGAATCATGCAGCATCGTGCCCTTCGGCTCAACAACCTCCCACGAGCCACTTGCGCCATCATATGCGCCAGGTGGAACCTTATCATAAGCTGAACTGGACATTTTCCAATAATCTTCATCTGATATGCGTGTTTTTTGGGCCATAGGATTCTCCTGTCTTTTCATTTTTTGGTATCTATCATACAATATTATAAAAATACTTCCTGTAGGAGTGAAGACGTTATGCAAAAAAATGTCCGCTATACAGGTTTTTTGATTCTCATTTTTGCAATCTTAATAGGATGTGAAGCCGCTATGAACCCTGAACAAAAGCAAGCAGCTGTTCAACAAGCAATGGCAACAGGAACTGAATATTTTAAGGACAAATACGGTTTGGAGACGGAATGGACAGAGCATCAATTCCAGCCTGAGCATGCCTCCAGTCACATTGCGTTATACGGGCATGTCAAGGATAAGCCTGAGGACAACATTTACATTCTTATCAATTACAAGACGTTCGAAGTGATCAGTTCGGTGCACCCGAAGGAAGAAATTTCATAAAACTAAAAAAGTAGATTCATCTTGAATCTACCTGAACCGATGCACAAAGAACCCTCATCATGAGGGTTCTTCCCTTATCAGTAAGCTCATATTTACAACGCCACAGACATGCCGCCCCATTCCAATTCCTCTTGGTAAACAGGCTGTACCAGATTGCGCAGGTCACCCTTATATACAAGTTCCAGCATCTCGGAGCTGCGGAAATCATCGGGCTCTACAGCTGCCGCAGGCTTACCGACGACGTTCAGGCCGCATTCCTCGAATAGCGAAGCGACGAATTGAGAACAGAAAAATGCCTTCTCCCGCTCAACCTGCAGCTTGAATGGAATGCCTAGCACACCAAGCAAGTTATACGAATATTTAGCTTCATTGAACATCATGGTGATGATGCGGGCACGAATCATATGGTATTGCGCAGCATTCACCATACAACGGTACATGGCGCATATCGTCGGCTTACCGTCAGCACGCAGTAGATCACGCTCTACCTCTTCACGCATGAAGCCTGCTGTTAACGGAATTCGGGAAGGCTTCTGTCCGAAGCTATATACTTCCCGCAATGCCGGATCGAAGGCAACGGATACGTGATTTAGCGGTGCCTTGGTGTACATTCGAATGAGCTTAGAAAACAGTGTTCCTGTATCGGTCAGTACAATATAAATCGGATACCTCTTCGCATCACCCTGTCCTGTGCCCTTACCCGCATTGATTATGCTGTCCATCCATTCAGCCATGCTACATTCGCCCCTATCGCTCTCTGTATTGCTGCTACTTCCATTTTAGATATTGAACATATACCCCGACACGTGCTGGCGACGGGTTCTGAACTGGACTTTCGTCGGGTGATCACATCCAACCTGCTTTTTTCCTCTCAGATTCTTAAGCAGCAGCCACTCATTAATAGCGGCTCCTCCCACACTGTATGGCCAGCCATTTTATTATTCGTGCATATGAATTCCTAGATCCCTCCATGTACACAAAAGGAGCCCAATTCCTAAGAATTGGACTCCTTCACCATTCCGAATGTTCCATTGTGTTCTACATCTTAACGCAGTCTGGCAGCTGGCCCGCAGCTCTCCCGCACGATCAGCTCTGTTGGTATCATAACCTTCTTGCCAATGATCCGCTGCTTCTCCAGCCGCTCCATCATGAGCTCCAGCGCCGTATCCCCGATACAGTCACTATGCAGTCTTACTGTGGTAAGCGCAGGGGTCATGAATTGAGCAACCGCAATATCATTGAAGCCAACCACACTAATATCCTCCGGCACTCGCAAGCCACGCTCCTGTATGGCTCGAATCGCACCGATCGCCATAGAGTCATTCGCCGCAAGGACGGCGGTACAGCCGCGTACAGATGCAATTAGCTCCTTCGTCAAACGGTAGCCATCTTCGGCTGAGAAGGTTCCGACACGCACCAAGGATGAATCAAAGATTCCCGCTTCCTTCATCCACCTCTCGTAGGCGACCTCGCGCCGATCCGCTGTCGAGGCTCCGTCCAGCACGTCTCTTCCGCCTACATACGCAATACGCTCATGTCCTAATGCACGAATATGCACCAGTGCCTGCTCTACAGCATCATGCAGATCGACCGTCACAATATCCGATTTGCGATCCCAAGGGACATCATCCACATATACGATTGGAGAAGAGGAGAGCTGGAGTTCATGCAGCTGACCTGACCCAATCGGTCCAACCACGATGAACCCCGATGCAGCAGAAGCAGGAAGGGAGCGTTCTCCCTTCTTGCCTACCTCTACAAGCTGCACGCCTCTCTCCCGAGCTGCTTCTTCTATCGCAAGCCGCACCGTTAAATAATACGGATCATTCAGCTCCTCACTCTTGTCATAGGTCATGACAACTCCGATCGTGTTCTGACTCGCCCTAATTTGCACAGGAGCAGGCGGTTCCGCTATCGGTACGGGCATCGAAGGCTCCGGCGCAGCCATCTCCATCGTCCGCTTCTTCCGCTTGTACTTGTTATAGCCGAGCTCTTCAGTCGTTTCCATAATGCGGCGCCGCGTCTCGTCTGATACCGACAATGTCTCATCGAAGTTCAGCACGCGAGACACCGTGGATATCGACACACCAGCCCGCTCCGCAATTTGTTTCAGGGTAGCCATTTCGCCCTCCAATCGTGATGCGTCGCCAGCAATCCGTCATTCCGTTATTCCGTCATTCTTTCATTTCCTTACGATTGTACTGTATTCTTGCCCAAAAGCATAGAGGAAAGCCTCGCGATTGCTAGTTGCGGCGCAGCGTTTCCTTCGCCTTCATCACATCTGAGATTTCCTTATTCGAATATACAGACAGCTTCAGATTCAGCTCGAACGGCTCAAATCCACTGCGATATTGACTCAGCTGGCGCTGTCCGCAGGAATTCGAGCCTAGACCGTTCTGCTTCGCATCGAGATGCAGCACAATGTAATCCCGCTTCTTCAAATCAACCGTATGCTTGGCAGCATCCAAATCCTTAACTTCATAATAAGAAGCACTGAAGTCCATCTTCGGATACGCAACTGCCATGATCCCTACCCCATAACGATCCGCCAAGCGAACCCAGCGGCAGTCCGTATGATTGCCATTTTCCTGTGGATGCACGTAATTCGTGAACATTTCATCCACCGTCCGCTCATAGACTCCGAACTGATTTGCCTGCTTGGAATCTACATACGACTCCCCAGGGCCTCTGCCATACCATTTTCCATTCTCACAAGCAGCACGTACACGAAGTTCCACACCAACGCGCGGAATCATCTCCGGCGCCTGCTCCTTCACGCCACCCGGCTCGCCGCTCACATCGAGCAGCACATCGCCATTCGGGTAGATGCGATAATCATAACGGGAACGGTAATGCCAAGCGGCGTTCGTCGTTCCATTCAAGACAGACACCGTCACACGGACAACATTGCCTTCCTGTGCATAGGTGACACCTTCTATAATTTCATGCATCAAATGCATAAATGTCTTAGTTCGGTAATCATCCACGACATACATATCATTATCGATCGGTGCGCGCCAGAACTGCAGCTTCGGGCCCTCTTCCACAACCGTAGTGCCATGATGTGTCCATGAGGTCATGCGGCCCTTGACTGTATCGAAGCGAATGCTGAATTCTTCCCCGCGGACGATGAGCTCACAGTGTCCCTCTTCCATCGTAAGCGTGCCGCTCGGCTCGATGTACAGCATCTCAGCGGCAATTGGCAGGAGGAATTGCGCCGTCGCCAATTCATGTCCTGCTTGTGCCCAGGCGCAATCACTCTTCAATGCATAAGAAAGATTCACATAGTAGTCCGTTCCCGGTTCAGGTGAGAAATCGAGCGAGTACCCCAGCTCCACTTCCTTGCATGTACGCGCAGCGATGCCAGTAATGTCCGCTTCGCCTGTCTGCAAAATGCAGTCATCCTTCACAATCGAGTAGCGAAGTGCCAATTGATCTAGCGATGCAAAATCGTACTTGTTGCTGACACGGATCAAGCCGCGCTGCAAATCAACCTCATGCGTATGAACAGGCTCAATGACCTTCTTATATTCCTGCAATCCCGGTGAAGGGGTACGATCAGGCATGACAAGTCCGTCAATACAGAAGGCTCCATTCGTCGGATCGTCACCGAAGTCTCCGCCATAACGGTAATAGACGCGGCCCTGCTCATCGATCGTCTGGATGCCATGATCACACCATTCCCAGACGAATCCGCCTTGCAGCTTATCATGTGCGTAGAATAGATCTTGATACTCCTGCATATTGCCTGGGCCATTGCCCATTGCATGAGCATATTCGCACAAAATGTGCGGCTTTGCAGAGTTCTCAATAATATACTGCATCGTCTTCCGCTCCGGATGATCCAGCCACGTATACATCGTCGAATATACGTCCGCAATATCCGTATCTCTGTCCCCTTCATAATGAACGAGGCGTGTCGGATCCATTTCCTTCGCACGGAGACCCATCGCTCTGAAGTTGCGGCCATAGCCTGATTCGTTGCCAAGCGACCACATGATAATACAAGGATGATTCTTATCCCGCTCAATCATGCGCTCAATACGATCGACGTATGCTTTCTCCCATGCCGGATCATCCGTAATCCAATTAAAGTTGTCTGTCAGCTCGAAGCCGTGGCACTCCAGATCCGTCTCATCGATCACATACATACCATACACATTGCACAGCTCATATAAGCAAGGCGAATTCGGATAATGCGCCGTACGGATCGCATTAATATTGTGCTGCTTCATGAGGCGAATATCCTTCTCGATATCATCGCGCGATACAACACGTCCTGTAATCGGATGCGCATCATGGCGGTTGACACCCTTCAGCTTGATGGCAATCCCATTGACGGTGAATGTGTCCCCCTTCAATTCAACAGCACGGAAACCCACCTGCTGTGGAATGACCTCAATGACCTCATCCCCGTCTGTTAAGGTGAAGAGAAGGGTATATAAGTACGGCGTCTCCGCACTCCATAACTTCGGAGCCGCAATTGGGACAGCAGTCGCGATGCGTTCGCCCGCAGGCATATCGCCGCAGGCTACCCGTTGTCCAACTGCATCAAGCAGCTCGTAAGACAGCGTGTGTCCCTGCTTCGCACCACGAATATCTGCGCTCAGGCGCAGGATCGCATTCGTAAAAGTAGAATCCAGTTCTGTGACCACTGTAAAGTCTTCAATCCCCGCAAGCGGCTGGGCATACAATTCGACATCACGGAATATACCGCTAAGCCACCACATGTCCTGATCTTCAATGTACGTTCCATCCGACCATTGATACACGCGGACACACACTTCATTCTGCCCTGCTTCTACATAGCTTGTAATATCAAATTCACTCAGCAGTCTTGCACCCTTGCTGTAACCGACTTCCTGCCCGTTCACCCATACATGGAATGCGGAATCAACGCCATGGAATCGCAAAATCACCTGCTGATTGTTCAGCCATTGCGGGCTAATCGCAAAGCTGCGCTTATATATTCCTGTCGGGTTGTCTGTCGGCACATAAGGCGGATTAATCGGGAAGTTGTACCATAGATCCGAGTAATGCATATTGCCATAACCCTCAAGCTGCCAGTTGCTCGGCACCGTAATATCGTCCCAGTTCGAGCAATCAAATGATGGCCGCTCGAATCCCGGCGGCGAATACTCAGGCGCTTCCAAATAAGCGAACTTCCATGTACCATTCAAGCTCTTCCATTGATGCGCATACTTCGGCTCGTCTAGCAAGGCTAGTTGTCGATTCGGATAGGAGCGAAAGTACGCTCTCCCTTTCATACGGTTACAATTTGTAACACCCACATTTTCCCACTGCTTCATCACACGCATAGTACGGCCTCCTGCCACGGGGATTCCTCACACGAACGATATCCATTTCCATCCGTCTCACCATTCGTTCCGTCTGAGATGTTGGATGAATCACATCTTCACTTTCTAATAAAATTTTACCTGAGCTTAGTAAAATTCACAATCGTTTTAGTAAAATAATTTACTGATCATTTATTTTTTCACTAACCATCACACGGTGTTAGTAAAACTTTTAGTAAATACATGTTTTCCCTTTAAAATGGGTAATAACAACAAAAAGAAGAGCGGAGACGTTTTGTCTCCGCTCTCGCAACCTTGATTTTACTATTATTTTACCTAAATTTTACTCAACTTCGACTGTCTGCCATCGACTTTCCTTCACGTCTTCGCGACCATACGGTCCACGCCATGTCCACCCAGAAATAAATGACGAACATCGGGCATACCATATTCCAGATTGCTGAAATTTGCACGTAGCCAGCCTCTAGCAAGGGATGCAGTCCGTACACAACCGCTAGCGATAAAAACATCCAGCATAGTGAAAAGGAGAGACAAACATGGCCTTGAAGCTGTATCCGATATGAAGAATAGTCCCACCATTTGCGATAAAATACCTTCTCCAGCATTAAGCCGCTCACATATTCAACAGACGTCGGAATGACGAAGCTCAGCAGCAGAATGAGGATCCAATTGCCACCTTTTTCGACATAAGGTAGCAAGAGAAGGGGAGCAACTCCATACATAGGTTTGAATGGCCCTTGCAGGAAGCCCTCCTTCCAGAAACGGCCCGTTGTTAACTTACTGTATATGTTCTCAAGCAGCCACCCTCCGAACGAGTAGACCATAAAATAAAAAACGGCAGCCAATGCATCATTGGCTGCTGCTCCTGTAACTTGCAGCGGAACTGGCACATGTGCCACCATAACGCATAACCTCCTTATGCCTGCATCAGCGGCATATCTCAAGCTACACGTAGTATGGTTGTATTCCGCACCACATATTCCCTGTTGTCTCGATTATTCAACGATAATAAGGCTAGCGTGCGACTGTCCTGGAAGGGAGAAAGTCATTGCCAGAGAGTGGAAGGCCTTCACTTTCTGCCCTTCCTTCAAATCCGCCAATTTCAAAGCTACACCTTGCTTGTCCATAATGTATGTTTCTTTCGAGATATTCAAAACGACGTCATTATTAATATTGCCATCATTATCAACATCGACATGAACACGACCATTCACATCGCCATCTGTTTTTGTTACTGTCAGCACTTTGCCTTCCTTAACCACTGTTTCACCTTTAACAACGATTTTTTCGGCACCAACCGTACCCGGGAATGTCATTAACATAATTGGTCCATACTGAACCTCTACAACTGCGCCTTCTTTCAAGGCTTCCTTGCTGAGCGTCTGTCCCTTCTCGTTCACGATAACCGTGTTGTCTTGTACATTAATATGCAAATATTGTTGACCACGGAGAACAAATTTACTTCCGTTCCCCGACTCAATAATTCCTTGTGATGTCACATGTTCT
>Ga0102589_1003834_pt1 | contig 14939 bp, 12 predicted proteins | sample AraplaMF_Col_mLB_FD_76858 | JGI IMG/M metagenome (GOLD analysis project Ga0102589, IMG submission 76858) | Arabidopsis root microbial communities from the University of North Carolina, USA - plate scrape MF_Col_mLB | ecosystem: Host-associated > Plants > Roots > Endosphere | place: USA... | reverse complement strand
AAAAGAAAAAGGATTAGAAGCTTTAAAGTGGACTATTGAAACAAAAGAGAAGCTAACAGATGAACAATTATTACAAGTCTATGGGACTAAATGGCTGACTCGACATAAAATAATATCACCATGTGCTAAATTTTTTAATCATAGTCCCTATATTATGCTAAATGCTTTATATCCAGGGAAGTTTCGGGAATGGGAAATGAAACATACTCCAAGTAACTTTTGGACAAAGGAAAATGCTTTAGAAGCGTTACGATGGACTATTGAAGAAAAAGAAAAATTAACAGGTGAACAGTTATTTGAAGTGTACAATATCAATTGGTTAAAACAACATAATTTAGCTCCAGCCTGTCAAATTCATTGGAGAAATAGCCCATACAGCATGTTAAACGCCTTGTATCCGAATCGTTTTAAGGAATGGATGTTTAAAGTTACACCAAGTAATTTTTGGACAAAAGAAAAAGGATTAGAGGCTTTACGTTGGACAATCGAAGAAAAAGAAAAGTTAACAAATAAAGAACTACTATGTGTATATAATCAACCATGGTTAAACCGACATAAATTAAATACACCAATGAAAAGGTATTGGAATGGAAGTCCATATGCTTTTCTCAATGCCTTATATCCAGGGATGTTTAAAGAATGGGATATGAAAATGGCACCTGTGAATTTTTGGACAAAAGAAAAAGGGTTAAAAGCTTTAAAGTGGACTATTGAGGAAAAAGAAAAATTAACAGAAGAACAGTTGTTACGAGTATATGGGACAAAATGGTTACAGGAAAACAAACTAAGTACCCCTTGTAATAAGTATTGGAATGCGAGTCCCTATGCAATGCTAAATGAATTATACCCAGGACGTTTTAAAGAATGGGAATTAGAGAATGTTCCTACAAATTTTTGGACAAAAGAAAAATCAATAGAAGTTATCAAATGGAATATTGAAAGTAAAGAGAAGTTAATTAAAGAAAATTTAATACAGATTATCAATACAGAGTGGCTTAAAATGCATCGGTTAATAACACCATTTAATAAATATTGGAATGGGAATATTTACGCAATGCTGAATGAATTATACCCAGGAGATTTCAAAAAATGGGAAATGAAAAAGGTTTCTAATAATTATTGGACAAAAGAGATTACCTTGAAAGTGATTAGAGAAAAATTACAGGAAAAAGGAAATGTATCTAACGAAGAATTTTTACAAGAATATAATATGGAATGGATTAAGCGAAACGGACTAACTACTCCCTTAGCAATGTATTGGAGTAATAATCCATACAATTTATTGCACGATGCTTATCCATCTCGCTTTACTCATGAAGTAATAAAAACGTATAAGCGAATTCAGCAACTCCGTTCTATAGTCCCTCACGATGTGGAACTTATCCATAGAAGCTCAAATAGTGTATTAACAATAGAAGAAATTTACCAAGAAGTGTTAAATGGAAAAAGAGATGGTTTTCCTTATTATGTTTGGAGTGAAGGCGATAAAAAACTTTTGGCAAGAAGAGTCACAAAATACTTAATTGAAGTAATTTTGAATTGGGATACAGAAGAGATAAAAAAAAGTTGGAGTGGAAAGGTTATTAAAAAATACAAATTAAACGGTATGGTAACCTTAGTATACAATGGAAGTCCCTATGCAATGTTAAATGATTTGTATCCAAACCGCTTCAAAGAGTGGGAGTTAAGTTATACCCCAAGTAACTTTTGGACAAAAGAAACGGCAATTGAGGCATTACGATGGACTATTGAAGAGAAAGAAAAACTAACAGATGAACAGTTAGGTAAAGTATACAGCCAAAAATGGCTAGTGAAACATAAATTAGCTTCACCATGCTATTTGCTTTTTAATAGTAGCCCATACGCAATGTTAAATGAGCTATATCCAAACCGTTTTAAAGAGTGGGAGTTAAGTTATACCCCAAGTAACTTTTGGACAAAAGAAACGGCAATTGAGGCATTACGATGGACTATTGAAGAAAAAGAACAGTTAACAGGTGAACAATTGCTAAAAGTTTATAGTGATAAGTGGCTGCAAGAAAAAAGAATACTTACACCTTGCTGTAAGTATTGGAACTGTAGTCCCTATGCAATGTTAAATGAACTATATCCAAACCGTTTTAAGCAATGGGAACTAAAGAATGTTCCTACAAATTTTTGGACGAAAGAAAAAGCACTAGAAGCATTACGATGGACTATTGAAGAGAAAGAAAGATTAACTGATGAGCAACTTAAAAAAATTTACAATATAGCATGGATGAAAAAACAGCGATTAATTACGCCTCTTATGACATATTGGAGTTTAAGTCCATATATGATGTTAAATGAATTATATCCAGGCCATTTTAAAGAGTGGGAATTTAGTGTAGTACCTAGAAACTTTTGGACCAAGGAAAAAGGATTAGAAGCACTACGATGGACTATTGAAGAGAAAGAAATACTAACAGATGAACAGTTATTACAAGTCTATAGTAATCAATGGTTGGTGAGACATAGACTTGTGACACCATTAAATAAACATTGGAGCAACTCTTATGAAATGTTAAACGATTTATACCCAGATCGTTTTAAAGAGTGGGAACTACAGAAGGTCTCTAAAAATTTTTGGACGAAAGAAAAAGGATTAGAGGCATTACGATGGACTATTGAGGAGAAAGAAAAACTAACGGATGAACAGTTATTAAGAGTATACGATATAACATGGATGAAAAAACACAGAATAGGTATGCCAGTTTATGAGTATTGGAGTAACAATCCGTATTTGATGTTACATGATTTATATCCTAGTAAGTTTTCGAAAGAAGTTATGAAAACTTACGTGTCAATGCGTAAGTGGTTTAAAGATTTTTTTGAAACGGAAGGATATTCAAAAATATTAAATTTAGTGTGGGAAAATAGCTATGTACATGGTGATACATTTGTTTTTACACATGTAAAAAGAGATGAAGTTATTCAATTCTTTTACCAAATTAAAGGAGCAAGTTCAATTGAGTCACGTTATAACGAACTTAAAGGAAGAGAAGAATGGTATTGTACACTAAGTAAATGGCATCCACTTGTCTTGAAGTTAAAAGAACTAGGTTGGAAGACCTCTGAAGACAGCACAAGTAATCTACAAAATCGGTATATACCTGTTAACTAAATAAAAAAATGAGCTGTCATATTTTCGAATAGGATCTGTATAGATTGCAAAACACTTTCCACATGATATAATATAAGTACAAACAAAGGTATACTCCAGTCAATAAAATCATACAATAAAAAAGAGAGCAACATGCGCTAACATGTGCTCATCTTTTTACGTAACCATAGCCGTTAGGGTGATGGTTATCGTTTAACGTTTTGTCTTACGAGATCCACCCTTTTTCTTTTGCTTGCGACGGCGATAAGAAAGGGTGGATTTCTCGTTTTCTAAATACTTCTTCTTAAAAAGGTGTGCTACGCTTTCACGTAGTACGCCTTTAATAATTTCTTTAAGAAATTCGAGAAATGTTTCCATGGCTTTATTCACCCCCTTCCCCCACTACAAGTGGAAAGAAGAGAAATGACAACCATGCACCCTAACTTTTCGGTTACTAAGATAGTATAGCATAATTTTAGATTGTTAGAGATTACTGTTGTTCCCCGTCAAAAAGTGAATTTTTTTAGAATAGGGGTATAAATTTTAATTGGTCTGTTTGTTGCTACATATTCTAAATATAAAAACATCCTTCTAAACTCATTTCATTTTAGAAGGATGTTTTCAATATTTTCTGTTCCAACTTTTAGTATAGAATTAGATATTTTGGCATGTTGTAAAATTCTTAAATTGATGAATATATGACGGTACCCTTATATTAAATTTAAGGGTACATTATTTTTACTAAAGTGACTAATCCCAAAAATTCCTTTGCGTTTACTATGCACATGATTTATTAATGGGATGAATCATCACCTGGAGGGTCACGAGGGTCCTCTGGTGTAGGCTGATAGTTTCTAAATGTAGGAATTAATTCAAACTTTTCAATTGCGTTTAGGAATTCATTCCAATACACAGGGTCACGAAAACCATCAAAGTGACCGGGTTTAGGGAAATTTTTACTAGATGGAACCCCTAAAGCTCCCAAGCCGGACTTCGTTATCGGGCCATTGCCAAAGGCACTTAAAGATCCCTCTAATATAATACCAAAGGGACTAGAAACCCCGTTTACACTGAAGGAAAGGATGAAGTCGCAATCGGCTTTCGTTTCTAGATTTTTTAAATCGGCGCTGATTTCCCAGCTACCATCATGACGACAAATCACCTTTGCATAGGAACAGACCAATGGTTTCGGGTTATTTTCTTTGCTCAAACGTTCCAAGGGGCTAGCTAAATAAAATACTCGGATATTAGGTAACACCCCCTGCAATGGACCAGGTACCGATGACCAGGTACATAATGATTGTTTGGCATACACTTGGTCTTGTTCAGTTAATGAACGAACCAATCCAACTCTGTTTAAAACTGGATCAATGATCCCCCTGCCGATTTGTTCATCCATGATTGGATTCACAGCATAAACATCAATCTGAGATCCAGGAATTCCATCAACGGTGACTTCACTAACCCCTTTTACAAGTGGAATAGTAATATTCACAGGAGCAATTTCTTGCTCAAGTTGTCTTACAGGACGTGGAACTGACTCAATCCAACTGCTAGACCCGCAAGCCTGAAAGCGAATATAGACATCGTAACCAGGAATTAAATACGGTGATATAGCAACTTGCATAGAATCTTGAGTAGCATATATCACATCGCTGATTGCTCGTGGTCCCTCGCCTCCCTTAGTCCATACCTGAAACTGAGTACCCGGCTCAGTACGTATTCGAACCGCTCGAGCACATTCATATAATGGGTCGACTAGGTCTGCTCCAGTTCCACCATTCCCAACTACATTTGCTGTCGCTACTGCGCTTACCAATCCACATCGTTTTTGTTTAATGCTCACGGTCTGTCCCAATTGCACGGGGACAATACTAAATTTAAACGTAGTTTGATATCGTGGAATCATTGCCCTATAAACAATCCCCATATAGGTTAATTCTGCTAGTGCTTCCGATACAAGGTTTGTAGCATAGACATGAATTGTATTATTACACGGAGGCGTTATCTCCGGAGTTCCTGTTATTTGCATCGGCTCAACAGATAATTGAAGTGGGGGAGAGGGATTAAATTCTCTGCACCATGGCATAGCCTGTGTAACCTCTAAATGATCACCACGGGCTGGTAAGGGCTTCATAAATCTATGGTTTAATCGGTTGAAATCAAAGATACTTGCTTTAGTTAATCCATCCGAGAGGCGTTTAACTGTCACTTCGGCCCCATCTATAATCCCGCTTATCGGCATTGATGTATCGCACTCTTTGGGTAGTTCACCACCTAAGGTAGGTACAGGGAATTTCCTTTGTGGAAACACTGGCAATGCATTTATCACGGATTTAGTCTTTTTAGGAACACCACTAATTGTAGGAAAGCCAATTGGTGCCTCCTGCCAGCACTTTATTATCTGTCCTGCTCCTGGTAACTTGGTAGTTAATTTTATTCGTGCATCTCCTTTTTCCGTAGCTTGTCCTTTACCCAAAACTCCATTTGGACCTTGAATAATTACTTGAGCTCCTTGAAATGCTCCCTTTATCCACACAGCTTTTCCGCATTCCCAAAGGTTCGTGTAGATTGAAATCGGAGGTAATGACTTATGATCGATAGGTGAAGGTCCAACTACCATGGCATAATCAATAGACATAATAGGACATTTTTCGCTTCCTAGTTGTTGCGTAACTACTACCTTATCTTTAACATCTAATTTTTGCCCAGGTAACAGTTCTAGACGATCACTCCCTCCATTTGCGATACCTTTGGCTAGAGTTCGTGGATTAGAACCTTTAGATTCAATTATTACTTTAGCCCCTGGAAGGCAACCTTCTACTAGAATGGTTTGACTCCATTCAGTAAGTGGTCCACGTATAATCGGAGTAGAAAGAGGCATAATAATCTCCTTTCGTTTAAGCAATTAACCACAAGAATTTGAGTTAATTTCTATATAAGAACCTTAATTTTATACAATATTAAATATTTCCTCCAAATAAACATTTTATTCTTACTTAAATTAGCAACCATAGTTTCCTCACATATTAGTCATTGAAATAACTTAGCAGTGTTCAGCATACATGTCTATCTACCGAAAAGAGCGAATAATAAAAAGCAGTATTCCTTAAAAGAGAAAGATTGCTTTTTCACTAAATTTTTTAAAAGAAATAAAGTTTTTTGTACTTAGAGATTGTGAAAATCCCTAAGTTGATAGGCGTGGGGTATCGCCAGCATTTTTGAAAAACACGCTAAGAAAAAAATAAAATAAGCTGCCATATGGACAGCTTATTTACATAATTATCGAAAGCGGAAGTTAAAAGTTTTTAGTTCCTTGCTCAATTAAAGCACCCGTTAGTCAAATATGATTATAAACCTCTATCTTTATTGAACCATTCTTTATTATTCCATTCGGCAGACATTCCACCTAAATCTGGGAAATCAATTGTTGCATCATTTGATTGAACAAAGGCAAGTAGCTTAACGTCTTCAAGTAGAAATCTCCACGAGTTGATTTGAACAATATCTAAAATATGATATGCAACTTCAGGTTCCTTTTTGGTAAATAAATCATAGTTTTTAAAAACCAAGACAATCCCTATTTCTTTCGGAACCATATCGGATAAACAGTCATCAAAAGCATTCAAATTCTTCCCGTAATAGTCGGGGAACTTTAAGGTGTTTGCTAAATCATTGTGATAATTGGTTTTGTTCCACTTTGAACAATCAAAGGTATATGTATCAAACCCTTCACGAGAAATATTGGATATAAATTCATCTAAAATCTCATTCTTCCAAAATAGCTTAACAGAACCATTTAGAAGAAGTTGCCTCCATAATTCCATTACATCACCCCATTATACTAAGAAGATACTGCACTGTTTATAATCAGATTTTATCATACTTCTTATTGAACTAAACTGCCATTTAGTTGAATAAGGAACAGTGTATATCCTATACATGTAAGGTTAACATAACGTACCATTATTGGTAGTTACTCTTTTATATTAACATTGGTTAATTGTTGCTTTAAATCCCAATGTTTTAGTTTCTCTTTAGTATCTAGCCAAGGAGATCCTTCTTGAAGCCAATTCTCACGATATGTTTCAATAGTGCATACAATTTCTTCATCGTCATACCCTGTTTGAAAAGCACAACAAGCACATATTAAACTTACATCGGGGATTCCTTTTTCATTATAGAGTGGTCCCGGCAACTGATCGTAGCCACAAACTAAACAAACATATTTTTTCTTGATAAACTTTTTAAATAACATTCTAAACAGAATATTCTCCTCCTTATATATTATTTTATTTCGTTATAGCTTTCATAAGACCCTATTTAAAAAACAGTGAATATCGTATACATACAAGGTTAACATAATGTCCTATTATCGGTAGCAATGAAAAAGGGGAATCCTCACTCTCAGAAGGAATCCCCTTTTTATTTTCTATAAAGTTATTCATCTATTTATACATTCCTATTATGGCGCGGTTTTAGGTTTCTCGTTTGTTACTTTTTTAGCTAAAAAACTGTATAAAATCTTGCATACTCTTAGCATGGTTTTTTTCAAAATGCTGCCCGTACCCCGAGTAAAAGGAACTATATTTTATACAAAACTTTAAACAATGTATCATGTAATTCTTTTTTGAAATTTTCGTCTGATGTTGTATTCATGTTATCTACAAATTTATAAATTAAATCAAAATTATAGGCTAATTTAAAAAGAAATACATCTAGATCTAAAAGCATGCCCTTTGTATGAACAAATGGAGGCAAAACATAGGCTAAAATTTGATGATTCCCTTTTTTATAAGCTCTAGCAATTCGATGATTTCCGTCAATTATAATACCATTGTATATGTTATTTGCGACAGGGTGTTGAGCTATTATAATAGGTTCATTGTTTTCCCTATTCACGTCAATTGTATTTAAATTCAGCTCATTTCCTAGTGCTTCAGAAATTAAATTATCTACTACGAGTGTATTAGGAATCATTTCATTTTCTTGAATGAGTCCTCTTAATTTTGAAACATCCCAAGTTAGATAGTAATTACCAAGTTCTTGTTTTTTTCCATAAAAAAATTGTTTTGTAAAACATTGGTTGTTCACCCTAGAAGATATTTCATCAATAGAATATGTTTTCATCGTTTCTTCAAAAAAACTCCCAAAACTCCACAACTTTTTTTTGTGCGCCCGAATAACCTTTTGGATTTTAGGATAATCAGATACTTTTTTTGATAATTGGTTTAAAAATCTGTCCAAATCACAGTAAGAAATTTCTTGAAATTTAGTAGTTGTATTAAACATATTGAACACCCCATTTTTATGTTAATATCCTAATTTTATCAAAAATTCAAAATAAAACATATTTAATACTGGTATTTTTCTGGGTACAAATTCGAAAAAGTGAATCGTTATCATATGTATTAAGTGTAACTAGAAAACTATATGGATGGTGAGAAAAAGTGAATCATTATCAAACGCTATATAGTACTCCGTATCTGTATTCTTCGAATGCACTTAAACAAATGTATAAAGAAACTAAGAAGGAAGAAAACCTTTGTGCTATACGAGATCATATGTTACGCCATAATGTTTACTTAGATCGACAATACAAATTTTATTATTACTTAAGTCAAAAAATAGAAGAGGATCTGTATGGAGATGAACATCCAGTTTCATGGAATGAGTTGCTAGATGATTATCAATTGTTTAGAGATCGTGAAGGCAAATTATCTATCAAACCGAGAGGATGGAATTAAAATGACCATCATTGGAGAATTAGGTATCGTTTATGCTGCTACCGGCGTATCAGTTTTAGGAATTAAATTATTTAAAAAGAAAGGTCTTTACCTTCCAGATTGGATGCTATATGCGGGTCTGAAATGCTTGTTAATCGGGAGCGTTTGGTATGTGCTTTGTGATATTCTCGATGTATTTCTACGTTAGACACCTATCTGGTAGTTAAGGATTGCTACTGCTATGCATATTGGTCATACTTTGTTCCTCTTCCACTTTTCCTCAACTACCTCCATATAAGGAGGTAAAGACATATGTTAGAGCTTTTAACAATTCCTATTGTTATGGTTACAACTGCTATTCTTAACAAAAATCATAAACAAAGTGATAAAAAAAAGATTGCAAGGTTTTTTGAAATCGCTAATATATGCGTAAAAGAAAAAAATAAGTTAGAGTATCCTAGGTTCAAGAGACAAGAAGAAACAGAAACAAACGTGGTCTATATATATGAGCTGCCATTAGGTGTACCATCGCAACTTATAAAAAAATTAGATGAGGTTATTGCTGAAGGATTAAATAAACCTGTTAGGATTCATTACAAATCACCATTTTTAAGGGTTCAGGTTTTTAAGGAAAACATTCCGAATAAATGGGAATGGAATCAAGATTTAATAAAGCCGGGAAGTTGGAAAGTGGCAATCGGAAAAACATTGGATAAAACTTTATACCATGATTTTGATCGAACTCCACATTTGCTTATGGGTGGTTTAACCAGAATGGGAAAAACAGTTTTTCTAAAAGTACTTGTTACCTCGTTAATCAAATCAAATCCCAATCATACTCATTTTTTTATTATAGATCTTAAAGAGGAAGGTTTAGAGTTTAGTGAATATCAAGATTTAAAGCAAGTTGTAGAGGTTGCTGATAGTCCCGAGAAAGCACATGAGGTATTAATGAGGGTTATGGAATTAATGCACCAGAGAGGCAAATACATGAGGGAAAACAGGATGAAAAATATTGTTGAAACAAAAGAAAAGGATCGTTATTTTGTAATAGTGGATGAAGGTGCGGTTTTGGCACCAGCAAAGGGCTTACCTAAACCTGTAAACAGGATGCTCGAAGAATGCCAGTATATGCTAAGTCACATTTCACGAATCGGTGGAGCATTGGGTATAAGATTAATATTGGCAACTCAATATCCAACTGTAACTTCTGTACCTTCTGTTGTGAAACAAATGAGTGATGCGAAGCTAGGTTTTCGATTGCCTACAACCGTAGCATCACAAGTTGTGTTAGATGAGCCTGGATTGGAGAATTTGCCATCTTTACCAGGAAGAGCGTTATTCAAAACAGACCGGATATATGAATTACAAGTCCCTTATTTATCTGATGAATTGATGAGAGAGCTTTTAAGCGAATATGAGGTGGTTAAACAACATGAGACACCAGAAACTCAAACAGAAAGCCAGACAAATCGAGATTTTATCGAGTTTAAATAAGCTTGAATTTGCCTCTAGGAGGCAATTGCAAGCTATCCATGCTCTAGGTAGTATTCGAAATGCAAATCGGATTTTGAAGGATCTACGGCAATATTGCCATGTTACCTCGTACAACCGGGAGTATGTTTATTATCTAAACAAGAAAGGTCTTGCTTTATTGGGCTTAAATCCAGATGAAAGAAAAAAGAAACACCAACTTGAACATATACTTTTGAGAAATGAGGCTTGGATGTGGCTTGGATTTCCAGACTGGAAAACAGAGCAAGTTATAAAATTCAGATATGAAAATGAAGAGAAAATAATCGTACCAGATGCATATTATCTAGTGGATCAGATACCGCATTTTGTTGAGATTGATAGGCTGCAACACATGAAGAATAATGAAGAAAAAATACAGTATTATAGTTTAATTGCAAAGCTGTATAAAAAACAAAGTAATACCGTACCAAATATTTTATTTTTTACAATATCAGAATACCGTGAACAAAAGTTAGAGAGTTATGGAATAAAATATAATGTATATGTACGTACATTTTTACTAAAAGACGTACTATAAGACTAAAAAGCACAAGGTGAATTTCATTTCTTGTGCTTTTTACATGTCCCAAAAATTATGTACATTTACTTTAGAATCAAAACGTTTAATAGCTTTCATAATTTTTTGGACTATAGAAAGAGTTGGAACGTGATTTTTATCATTACAAAGCCTTGTAATGGTACTACGACTAACTTTTGCTGCTGTTTCTAATTCCTTTTGTTCAATTCCATTTTGATCTAACCATCTTCCTAATTTTGTACGTTTTTGTTTATTACCTTTCATTTTTTCTCCGCTCCTTTTTCTTCTATGTATCTGTAAGTCTGGACACAATTTTCTAAACTTATACGTACATAGATGAGTCAAAAAAGAAGCATATGGCTCAAAAAAGAAGCATACTATAAAAATAGATAAAAAGAATCAGAGATTTTTTGTAATTATTTTGTGGAATATAGCATACATAATAATAGCTACAAGATGCGCATACGCTGAAATATAATTGCATCTTGTTGCAAAGGATATTCCTATAAAATAAAAAGCTTAAACCCTTTGATACAAAAGGGCTTAAGCTTTCTTATATTGTTAATCTAAAAACATAATTTTATAAAAGAAGAGAGCATATAAATTATTTGGAGTCGAAATTTGAAATACTGAATATCAATTATTTAATTAGCCAATTTTTGTTTACTCTTTATAACATACAGTTATCATTATCGGAGTTTGTACGCAAGAACTTTCTTATACAAGGACCTAATCTTTCCATATATGCACCACCCGGTCCATGGGTTGTAAGAGTAGTTTTAGTAATATTTATGTCTCTTACATAACCTCTAGTTTCAACAACTCCTATACCGGTTTGTCCCAGTGCTGGATGATAATTAGCTAACGGATAAATTAACATTAATACTATATCGGCTAATGAATACCAAACAGTCGTTGCTAACCATAATTCTTCTCCAGGCATCGGTCCAGCAATGAATGGTGCCTTTTCAAAGTCACCTGTATTCGTAAAGGCATCTGAAGGTAATGCTGGGGACAGACACCACCATTTTGTAATTTTTTTATAATCACTATATCCTTTTGTATCAATTATTTTATGCGCCGAGTGAGCCATAACATATCCACCTAAGGAATGTGTTATTACACTTCCTTGATTTTTATCTCTTAATTTTTCAATAAAGGGTAAAATATAATCCCCGGTCTCCTTTGCTCTTTTCTCCATTTCTCTCCAAAAAATAGCTGCTATAATCAGGAATTCATAGGGGTTTAAATCTATCAAGATACGCTCTATTAAAAAGTTCCTTATAATATCTTCTTCTTTTTCACTCATTTCAGAATCATATTCAACAAGGTAGATATCGATTTTGTCTCTTTGCTCCGGAGGCAAATTGATAAACATTTTGGCTTGATTTTCAAAAATTGAGTAAAAGCCAAAAGCATTAGTTGGTTCTGATCTAGAAAGGTCGGAGCCATCTTTTTTTGTTGCTTCATAAACCATGCCGTGTATAAATATATAGGGGTCTCTATCTTCCTTGAGTTCAACCTCTTCTGGAATGATTTCAGTAAGGATGGGTTCTGGACAAACATCGTTTGGATTATTAGGACATGTGTAATTCCCCCATAAAATCCAAGGATTTTCAAAATGAAATATTTTTGGATTTGGGTATTTTCTCAATTTACGCTGTAAGTGTTCGTATGCAAATTCGATTAAATCAATAGGTATTAGAAAATTACGAGTTAATGCTTCAATAACAGTTGTATAGTACTGAATTTGTCTGTTTTGTACACGTATTCGAACTTGATCAACGCTAGCTCCACAAGTTCTAATGCAATCTTCTGCCTGACCCAAAATAAAATTAATATCGTCTTGAGTGTTATCAATCACTGTCTGAGCAAATTCACCGACTTCGTTAATTGCGTTAGTAACGTTTTTCATGCTTAGTTTCGGTTTCCAAGCTAACCTTTTATCAAATGAATCATTATTATCCATTAGTGCATCTCCTTCTTTTAGTGATCAGGTAACATTTTATATATTAAGCTGTTTTGGAATTATTATTCTTAATCTAACGTTCATAGTAATTTCACGTACCACATTTTATATAAAAAAGATTGTATAACACAAAACAAAAGGTTTATAATAAGAACAAATGTTCTGTTTGTGGAGGGTAAAACAATGTTTGATTACTCGAAATGTATGAATCGAATGATTTTCTGCATAGACCTTTGTTCATTTTTTGCTAGTTGTGCGTGTGTAATGAGGGGATTAGATCCATTAAAAGTAAAATTAGCTGTCGTTGGGGATGTAAATAGAAAAGGATCAATAGTGCTTGCGGCCACTCCCGAACTTAAAAAAATGGGCATTTCTACGGCAACCAGATTATACGAAGTACCAAAAGATCCAAATATAATTATCGTAAATGCAACAATGAGAAGTTTCGTTGAAATTTCAAATCAAATTACGGAAATCTATACAAAATATGTAGCGCTTGAAGATCTACACGTTTACTCGATAGATGAGTGCTTTCTAGACATGCAACAAACAGCACACCTTTTTGGACGTGATCCAATTGTAATTGCGAAAAGAATTCAAAAAGAGATATATGATACAACGGGTATAACTGCATCCATTGGAATTGCACCTAACCTATTCCTTGCAAAAGTTGCGTTAGATGTGGAAAGTAAACATTCCAACTCTAGAATTGTCATGTGGTCATACAAAGATGTTTCAAAAAAATTATGGGAAATTAAGCCGCTTCAAAAAGTATGGGGAATTGGAAAGGCTACAGAAGAAGCGTTGCACAATATGGGGCTATTTACCTTGAAGGAAGTTGCAAAAACGCCTAAAGAGCATCTAATAAAGCGGTTTGGCAAAGTAAAAGGTGAAGAGTTATATCGCTTTTCTTATGGTATAGATGAGAGCCGGATTGCTAATAAATACATTCCGAAAAGCACTTCTATTACAAAAGGACAAATCTTATTAGAGGATTGCTTCAGCCCAAATAAATTAAAATTACTTCTTCTAGAACAAATTGAAGAAACTTGTTTTCGTTTAAGATCTATGGATAAATGCTGTCGTACGATTGAGCTTGCTATAGGTTATAGCAAATACATCGGCGGAGGATTTAAACGAGCAATTACATTAGATCAACCGACATGCTTAACAGAAGATGTTTATGAGGCCTCATTGCAACTATTAAAAAGGTTTCACTCTGGACATCCGGTGCGCCAAATACATATTACTTTAAAAAATTTGACCAGGGATGATGCAATTCAAATGTCATTGTTTGAAGATACTCTCCAAAAAGATACTAAAAGGAAATTAGCAAAAACAATGGATAGTATACGGCATAAACATGGTAAAAATTCAATTATGAGAGGTATTAGCTATGTTAGAGGTGCTACGCAAAGGGACAGAAACGGAAAAATAGGTGGACATAAAGCATAAGGAGGAATACAGATTATGATTGATAGAGGTATGATGCGATAGGTTCCATTTTCAGCAATAAAAGAACAGTTTGAAGGATTAAATGAATTGTATGAAAAACAAAATGAAGTACCAATGCCTATTTTAGATGAACAAAAATTAGAACATATAAATGAAATAGTGTGTTGTGCAATGGCTGAAAATAAGGAAGTAAGTATTTCATACCAAAAACAGAACAAGGTATATTCCGAAGTGGGTTATATTCATTACTACGATATAGTCTGTAATGAATTAAGATTTAGGAACCAACATGATAATGTACAATATATAAAAATCAATCATGTCACAGATATAAAATATACATAATAATTTTAAAAATATTAAGTGGAGGAGTTATAATGAAAAGTCAAAAAGAGCTTATCTATCATTTTAGAAAGTTTTGGGACTTTGAGTATATTGCTTTAGAGAAAAAAGGTTTGGGCTTTCCAGAACTAGAAGAAGCAATTTTCAATTATAACATGCATAAATATGATGAGAATTTAAAATTTCAAGAATGTTGGGTACATCGTGAATTTGTGGATGGAGAGGAATTAAGAACAGTTCAAATCACATATGAAGATAGTAATATCAATAGAG
>Ga0102589_1003833_pt1 | contig 14941 bp, 19 predicted proteins | sample AraplaMF_Col_mLB_FD_76858 | JGI IMG/M metagenome (GOLD analysis project Ga0102589, IMG submission 76858) | Arabidopsis root microbial communities from the University of North Carolina, USA - plate scrape MF_Col_mLB | ecosystem: Host-associated > Plants > Roots > Endosphere | place: USA... | reverse complement strand
AGTGATGATAAGGAAAGCAAGGAAACAAGATGTAACATACATTTTAGATATTTATAATGATGCTATATTGTATACAACGGCCGTATATACGTATAAACCTGTAACCCTTGAAAATAGAATAGACTGGTATGAACAAAAAAAGGCTGAAAGTTATCCGATTTTAGTATACGAATTAGATAATAAAGTAGTAGGGTTTGCGACATTCGGGCCGTTTAGAGCTTGGTCTGCCTATAAATATTCAATTGAGCATTCTGTTTATGTTCATAAGGAATATAGAAAAAATGGGATAGGAACTTCTTTAATGAAAGCATTGATCACAGTTGCAAAAGAAAGGGAATATATGACCTTAATTGCTGGAATTGATGCAGAAAATAAGAAAAGCATTGCCTTACATGAAAACCATGGATTTGTTCATGCGGGGACAATTAAAAAGGCTGGTTATAAGTTTAATAGGTGGTTAGATTTAGCTTTTTATCAATTGGAGCTTAATGGTCCTAAAAAACCTACGGAAGAGTAAATGTTTGCGTTATGCGAATGATGTATTTTAGCAAGATAGCATGGGGAAATTTCATGCTATCTTTTTTATTGTATGCATAAATATCATGAAACAAAAAAGGTTTTTAATATTCTATATCGAATTTTGAGAAGATGATAAAACAATATAAAAAGAGGTATGAATATGCAAACGATTATAGAAAAAATGAAAGAAATGCAATCTGGTCAACTTGGAGTGATTGTGTACTCAACAAAATATGATAATATAATTGCCTCCTATAATAATGAGCTGTATGTTCCTTTAGCATCAGCAGCAAAAGTGGCAATTGGATTTGCAGTAGCAAACATGATAAAAGAGAAACAAATTAGTTGGAATGATATACTTCACCAAATTAAATTTAATCCGAAAGAAGATAGCGCACAATTATATCCACACTTGCAAGGGAGAGATACATTAACACTTAGTAAAGCTGTTGAAGTGATGATAGCGTGTCATGATAGTTATATTGCACAGTCAATTGTAATGCACTGCGGAGGATGGGGTTTTATTAGAAAGTATGTTTCAACGTATTTTTCCAAGATACACGTCCAAGAAAACCCTATAGATGAACAGAATGTTGGAGAGTTAAATCAAGTACATTCACTTTTAGTACATATTTTTAAATGTTATAAAAGTAATCCAGAATTATGGGAACCAATAATAAACGGAATGGTAAGGCAGCAAGGAGAATATGAGGGGATACCGTATTATCATATAGCCCATATGACAGGTGGATTGCCCACAGCAATAATAAATATTGGTATCATGGGAAAGTTCCAGGAATTTCCGCTTCTTTATGTTATTGGAGGGAAAGATTTGCCTAATCGATTTGATAATAACGAAGTCGATGAAACCGTTATATCGGCTTTGAAATGCATATACAAAAAATATAATGATGGCATGTTAGGGGTGAGAGATTGAAAAGAAACTTGAAGACTTCAACAATCATCATATTAATTTTAACAATTATTGCTTTGGAAGTTGGAATCGCGATTTACGATCATACTCTGTCATTAGATACGATTTACTTTGCAGCAATCCTTATTTGTATTGTATTGCTTTTTGGCACACGTGTTTCTGAAGAGAAAGAAATTACATCGAAAGAGAGTCGAAGAAAAACAGCTCTTATATTTTGGCCATCTATTTTATTGTCTATCGCTTGCTTTGCCGTTATTAGTTATATAAGAATAGGTTATGTCTCTGTACCAGGGATAATTGGTTTTTCATGCTTTGTTACTTATGGTGGATTCGTGTTTATTAGTATTTTAAAAAGGAAAAGTAAAAATTAAAGGTAGCTTATTAAGTTGAAAGGAAGAAATATATGAAACATATAGAAAGTGGTACTCGAACTGAAGGAGAATACATAAAAAATAAAGTAATTCAATATAACATGTCGATTTTAAAAGATGAAGCAAAACAGCCGATGGAGCAAGTAAGTTTCGTAGTAAAAGATGAGGATGGAAAAATATTTGGTGGGGTAACAGGAACGATGTATTTTTATCATCTTCATATAGATTTTTTATGGGTTGATGAAACAGTTCGTCATGATGGTTATGGCAGTCAACTGTTACATAAAATCGAAGACATCGCGAAGGAAAAAGGGTGTAGATTAATATTATTAGATTCATTTAGTTTTCAAGCGCCAGATTTTTATAAAAAGCACGGCTACCAAGAATATGGTGTTGTTGAAGATCATCCTAAAGGACATAGTCAACACTTTTTAGAAAAGAGGTTATAGGAATAGTATTCGTGCCCTAGAAGAAAAGTGGATTTTAAAAGCATCACCAATATGGTGATGCTTTTTTTCTTTTGTTTATAGCAACTACTTAATCTGATGCAATTATGGAAACAAATAGTACAATTCGTATTACTATGATTTTCTTTTTTATTTGAAATGAGTTACTGTCTTTGTAGAGGACACTTGTAGTATAGGTTTTTCTAACAAATGCTGTTGAATTTTTAAGAGCAGAAGAGCAATAAGACGAGCTCTGAATATTAATACTAATAAAGGAGGTGTTAAGCAATGGGTTACATTGTAGATATTTCAAAATGGAACGGTAACATTAACTGGGATGTAGCCGCTCCACAACTAGATTTCGTAATCGCTAGGGTACAAGATGGATCAAATTATGTAGATCCTTTATATAAAAATTATGTCCAAGCAATGAAAACTAGAAATATTCCATTTGGTAACTATGGATTTTGTCGCTTTATTTCAATTGCTGATGCGAAGAAGGAAGCGCAAGATTTTTGGAATCGCGGTGATAAGAGTGCTACAGTTTGGGCTGCTGACGTAGAAGTGAAAACAATGGATGATATGAGAGCTGGTACACAAGCTTTTATCGATGAGTTACGCCGACTAGGTGCTAAGAAAATTGGCTTATATGTTGGGCATCATGTATATGAGCCTTTCGGTATGGCGAACGTAAAAAGTGATTTTTTATGGATTCCTAGGTATGGCGGTAACAAGCCGGCATATCCTTGTGACATTTGGCAATACACTGAGACAGGTAATGTACCAGGTATCGGTAAATGTGATTTAAACCAATTGATAGGAAATAAGCCCCTTTCTTGGTTTACTGAATCGGTACCAAAACAAGAAAACATACAAGCACAAGTTTCTAAACAAAATATTATCCAATCGGGTGCTTTTTCACCATATGAGGCTCCTGAAGCTATGAAGGCTTTAACATCGGTAAAAATGACTGCGACCTTCATTTTACAATCAGATGGCTTAACGTATTTTATTTCGGATCCAACTAGCGATGCGCAATTAAACGGTATGAAAGGTTGGCTTGATAGGAAGGGTTGGTGGTACGAAGTTAAATAATAAAAAATAACTAGCTACTATTTGTGCAAAAAAAAGAGCCATCCTTTTGGAGGGCTCTTTTTTTCTATTCAAATAGCCTATTCATTAAATCTTGGATTTCACGTCTTCTTTTATCTGTTTCGTTCTTATCAATTGTATACTTATCATTCTCGATTATAAGTACATCACCTTCTTTTGCAGTGGAAGGGAGTTTGGATTTAGGTACATCAATTGTTACGTTATTCACTTCAATAACTGCTAGTTCACCTTCAAAACGGTCAATAATACCTTTTTTCATAATTATCTCTCCGTTCTTACAGAAATATTTGAACCATCACTATTAATAACTACAGTACCATTTAAATCTGTTCTATATACCTTAACAGACATTGCATTTAACTTTGCTAAAGTTTCCTGCGTAGGATGGCCATAGCGGTTACCTGCACCTGCACTAATCACAGCGATACTTGGCTTCACTGCATCTAAAAATGGCTGAGAAGAAGAAGTCTTACTTCCGTGATGACCTGGTTTTAATACATCTGATTTTAGGTTAGAACCATGTGTTGCAACCATATCTTTCTCACTTTTAGATTCAGCATCACCTGTGAATAAGAAGGATTTGCTACCGTGTGTTACTTTTAATACAGCACTCCACTCATTTAGATCGTTACCATATTCTTTAACGGGGGCTAAAAATTGTGAGTTTAAACCGTTGATTGGTAAAGTTACACCAGATTTCGCTTCTTTAATTGTTAATCCTTTGTTTGCTACTGCAGTTAGGAAGTCTTTAAACGTTTGTGTCGTATGACTTACTTTAGGGGCGTAAACGTTTTTTACATTCATAGAATATAGGACTTCATCTAATCCACCTACATGATCAGCATCAGGATGAGTAGCGATCATATAATCAATAGATTGGTATCCTAATCCTTTTAAATAATTTGCTACTACTTTACCTTTTCCGTTGTTACCAGCGTCAATAAGGATAGTTTCTCCACTTGGGGATTTAATAAAAGTAGCATCACCTTGTCCGACATCAATATAATGAACCTCTAAATTACCTTTAGGCTTAGGAAGAGCTGGACGGAAATTTGGTTCTAATACACGAGCCAAGAATGCAGCGAATTGCTCACGAGTTACTTTTACATCTGGACCAAATGTACCATCAGGAAATCCAGCAGTGATATTATTTTGAGCTAAAATTTTGACATAATTGTAACCCCAATGATTAGATGGAACATCAGGGAAATTGACGTCGGCACCTGTAGGTTTCAAATCAAAAGTTTTAACAAGAACTACAGCCATTTCTGCACGAGATAATGAGCGATCCGGGAAGTAGTTTTTTTCACGTTGTACAATGTTATTGTGTGCTAACTTATGTACAGAATCGTAATAATAGATACCTTTAGTTACATCTGAAAAAATATGATTATAACTAGATGGCTTTTCTAATTTTAAGGATAAATCTAGCATTAAGGCCATTTGTCCACGCGTTACATGATCGCTAGGCTTAAAATATCCTTCTGGAGTACCATTAATTATACCTTTATCCGATAAATAGTTAATTTCTTTAATTGCCCAATGATTAGATTGGACATCTGGAAAAGCTTTAGCACTTGTAAAATTAGGGATGCATAACGATAAGATTATGACAAATGCTGTTAGTAATAAACTAAACTTTTTCAAAAAATCGCCTCACTTTATGTATTTTTCACCTAATTAACTTTACCAGTTCTTGAAAGAAATTCAAGCTTTAATAGTTAAATAGTATATGAGAAATGCTTTTGGTATTATATTCACTGGTTTTCTTTTATTCTATATATTTAATATAAGGAATGCGAAAAGGAGAGTAACGATTGCAATTGTAAAATCGATATTATAAATTAATCTTATGTAGGTTTTCATAACAAGTTGGATTCTATAGTTTTATATTGAAGGAAGTAAGACAAAATAAATATAATGGGCAGTTTAATGGGAGAAAGAAAATGTACACGTATAAATTGCAACATGAACAACCAATCTGCGTAGGCAAAATAAAAAAACTTTATGACTCTGTAGGTTGGTGGCCAGAAAGAAAAGAAATCGATATCCAAAATATGTTAAATAATAGTATAGCGATTGGGGTATGGGAAGAAAATGAATTAATTGGATTTGCTAGAGTTGTTTCTGATGGTGTTTTTCGAGCGTACATAGAAGATGTTGTTGTGCATGAGAGTGTAAGAAATAAAGGAATTGGGGAGAAGATGCTTACAATATTACTTAAAGAGATTTCTCATGTTCATATTGTTAGTCTATTTTGCGGAGAGAAATTAATAAAGTTTTACGGTGAACAGCAATTTCAAGCGACGAAACAAATTGTAATGCATCGTAATCAAATTGTGAAAGAATAAGAGGTGCAAATGAGAATGAATGCAACTAGAACATATTGTTTATCAAAAAGAAAAGCGACAGAAGATTCTCCAGATGGTTGGAATGCAACATGTATGAGGCTTAATAATAAAATATTTGCGATAATAAACCATGAAGAAGGAGAAAAAGCTGCGATTACATTAAAATGTGATCCAGAACTTGCACTAAGATTAAGAGAAGAGTATCCAGAAGCAATCATTCCGGGGTATCATATGAATAAAAAACATTGGAATACAGTGTATATACATAAAGATGTAGAGCAGGAGCAAATTAATAAGATGATTGATTGGTCATATAATTTAGTTTTACAATCATTTTCAAAGAAAAAGCAGCAAGAGTTATTAGATTAGTATGTATAAGGGGTGGGCGTATTGAAAGACACGATCAAAGGTACATATGATAAATTAGCGAGTACATATAAAGAAAATCTAGACTCGGCAAATCCATATAACAGTTATTATGAAAGGCCAGCGATGATAGAGATGATTCCAAAGAATTTAGAAGGGAAGAGCATACTAGATGCTGGATGTGCAGCTGGATGGTATACTTCCCAATTTATAGAAAGAGGAGCAAACGTTACTGCAATTGACGTAAGTTCTGAAATGGTAAAAGCTGCAAAGGAAATTATGGGTGATAATGCAACGTTTCTTTGTCATGACTTGCAAGAAGTATTACCATTTGCAGATAATACATTTGATATTATTGTAAGTTCGTTAACGCTTCATTACTTAGAAAATTGGAATAAAGTATTTAAGGAGTTTCGCCGAGTATTGAAGCCTGGTGGAGAATTTATATACTCCATTCATCATCCTTTTATGGATTTTACAAAGTTTACTAGTGAAAATTATTTCGAAAAACAATTATTAGTAGATACTTGGGTTAAACCAAATATTACAATAGAAGTTAGCTTTTTTAGAAGGTCACTTCAAGACATAGTTAATGAAACAACAAATTATTTCGTGTTAGAAAAAATGGTGGAACCGAGGCCGGTTGAAAAGATGAGAGAAGTAAATGAAAAATCATATCATTATCTAAATACAAATCCACATTTTCTTATTATGAAAGCCATTAAAAAATAGGTAGTAAAATAATTATATTTTACTACCTATTTACAATTTTAAATTACATATTAGGAGATCTTGAAATGAAAACGAAGCGAAATAGACTATTGTATGCACTGTTTACTATCGTTGTAATTATTTTAGGTCTTAGCTCGAGAAAGTTAGCTTTTGCGTTACCTCAGCTATTAAATGACTACTTAGGCGATGCTTTATGGGCATTGATGATTTTTACTGGATTCGGATTTTTATTTCCTAAAATAAAAACGAAGAAATTGGCTTTTATTAGTTTGCTATTTTGCTACGTGATTGAAGTGAGCCAATTGTATCATGCTGAATGGATAGATAACATTCGTGCAACGACTTTAGGTGGACTCGTATTAGGTTACGGATTTTTGTGGAGTGATATAGTTGCTTATACAATTGGTGTTGGGATTGGAATGTTTTGTGAGTTTATGTTAAGGAAGAAATAAAAGATGTAAAAAGGGGTATTTATGAAAAAAATAATATTAATAGGTTCTGGTGGCTCAGGAAAATCTACATTAGCAAGGCAGTTAGGGAATAAATTAAATATTAAAGTGCATCATCTTGATGCGTTATTTTGGAAACCGAATTGGGAAGGGGTACCGAAAGAAGAGCAAAGAACGGTTCAAAATGAATTAGTCAAAGAAGAAGAGTGGATTATTGATGGGAATTATGGCGGGACAATGGAGATAAGAATGAACGCAGCGGATACAATTATCTTTCTTGATATTCATATAACAATATGTGTTTATCGTGCTTTTAAAAGGATTATACAATATCGAAATAAAACAAGACCGGATATGGATGCTGGATGTAAAGAAAGGTTTGATTTACAATTTTTTAAATGGATATGGGAATATCCTATAACGAAACGGTCTTCAATTTTAAAGAGGCTAAATCAATTGAGGAAAGATAAAGAAGTTATTATTTTGAAGTCTTCAAATGAAGTAAGACTATTTTTAGAGAAGTACAATCACGTAAATTGTTAGATTATAAAAGAAGTATAATGGAGGGATCGGATTGAATAGATTCATTGGCTCCGTTGATTCTAATATGGTGAAAATTCCAGAAGGAAAAGTAGTATTAAGAGATGATCGAATTAAAAAAGAATGGCAAGTCCAAGTTAAACCATTTCTTCTAGCAAAGTATGTTGTAACGGTGGAATTATATGATGCGATTGCGAATAATAAACCAAATTTATTCAATGATAAAAATAAACCAGTTGTAAATATTTCTTGGAATGATGCCATTTTATTTTGTAATTTACTTTCAAAAAAAGCAGGATTAAAAGAATATTATTCTATTAGTGATGATGGTCTAATTGTTAGTTGTAATTTAGATTCAATTGGCTACCGATTACCTTTTGAAGCAGAGTGGCAATATGCATGTAAAGCGGGAACTCCTGGATACATATATGGAGATCTGAAAGGAATTGCTTGGTATAATGAAAATTCAGATGGACGTATTCATGAGGTCGGAAAAAAAGAGCCGAATGCATGGGGCTTGTATGATATGTTAGGAAACGTTTGGGAATGGTGCTATGATTTGTATGATGAAAAGGTATATGGATCGTACCGAATTTTCCGAGGCGGTAGCTGGGCTGAAGCAGCTAGGGGTTGCGGTGCAACTTGTCGTCGCCGTAGTCATCCTACATTTCATATAGATGACCTTGGATTTAGGATTGCTAGGTCAATTTAGAAGAATAAGACCAAATACCTGTAATCCTAATGAAAACGTAGAAAAGATTTAAATTAAGGAGTGTTTAAAGTGGCACGTGTTTTATTCATTAATACTGGATCAGAAGGACATATAAATCCAACATTGCAAGTTGTAGAAGAATTAGTTTCACGTGGGGAAGAGGTAATTTATTTTTCAATAGAATCTTTTAGAGATCGTATTGAAAAGACAGGTGCTACTGTCCGAACAATTGACGAGCAAAAGTTTATAAAAGCTTTTCTTTCTGGTGGTCGAAATTATTTATTAGAAAGAATTAACGGCCTTTTGCATACAGTGGATGTTGTGATACCTAGTGTTCTAGAGCAAATTGAAGGGGAACATTTTGATTATATTATTCACGATTCGATGTTTGGCTGTGGCCATATAATTTCTCGAATTCTAAAGCTTCCAGCAATAAATTCATCTACATCTTTTGCACAGGATGAAAAAGCATTTGAACAAATGTTAGCCCACTTGTCTAAAAATATCCCAGTGGAAGATCAAGAGAGGATACATAATGATTTTGAAAGCTTAACTAAGGGAATTGCGAAAAAATACGGTGTTAAAATAAACTCGCCGTATGAAGTTTTCTGTAATCCAGCGCCACTTACTATTGTGTATACAATAAAGGAGTTCCAACCTTTTGGAGATATGTTTGATGAAACATTTACATTTGTAGGTCCATCTATCTCTACACAAGTGAAAAATGAAGAGTTTGATTTTACTGCAATTGAAGAAAAAAGCCCGATTTACATTTCACTAGGTACTGTTTTTAATGAATCGCTTGATTTTTATAAACTATGTATGAAGGCGTTTGAGAATAGTGATTATACTATTGTGATGTCTATTGGCAATAAAACGAAAATAAGTGATTTAGGTAAAATTCCTAAAAACTTCATTGTGAAAAATTATGTACCACAAACAAAACTACTTACATATACAAAGTTATTTATTACACACGGCGGGATGAACAGTACACATGAAGGACTATATAACGGGATTCCGCTTATTGTAATTCCGCAAAGTGCAGATCAGCCAGTTATCGCAAAGCAAGTGGAGAATCTCGGAGCTGGGGTTAAGTTGTCGATGAAAGAATTAACTGAGGAACAACTACGTGAAAATGTAGAACTCGTATTAAATAATCCTTCATTTAAAGAAGCTGCTTTGAATTTGAAGGAGTCTTTCCAGAAGTCTGGTGGCTATAAGCAGGCTGTAGATATTATTTTTACATTTATAGATCGGTAATAAGTATAAAATTACACATGAAAAAAGTGCCTATATTAAATGATATAGGCACTTTTCTATTATTTGAAAAGAAAAAGGATGAATATCAATTTTGACAAAAGCACCTGAAATCCCCAGTATGTACGGTTACTTAGGGCGTAATTTTACATGTTAGTAATGATGTCACTGTTTCTGCACAACTTCTGCACATACTTTGATGATTTCTATGTAATGATATATTCATTAAGTGAAATATTTCACAAAAGATGAAATGTATTTTCACTTTGGTGTATGCATAACTAACACATACATCGATACAAGATTGTCTCTTGTTATTCTTTTACATCAAAGCCCACATTACACTACGAAGTATAACAAGAAGGGGACAGGAACATGAATAATCGATTTTTAAAACAACTACAAAATATGAAAATGAACAAAAAAAGTCTAGGAGTTGTTGCATTAACAGCTGGAATTATTGGCACGACTCTTATTCCTCAAAATGCATACGCGCACGGTTTTGTTGAAAAGCCTGGCAGCCGATCTGCTTTATGTAGTCCAACTTATGGCGCACTAAATGTAAACTGCGGAAGTGTTATGTATGAACCGCAAAGCTTAGAAGCACCAAAAGGATTCCCGCAAGGTGGCCCAGTTGATGGAAAAATCGCTTCTGCAGGCGGAAAATTTGGCGGTATTTTAGATCAACAAACTGAAAATCGTTGGTTTAAAAATACAATCACAGGCGGAGAAAATAGTTTTACTTGGAAATATACAGCGCCTCACTTAACGAGTAAATGGCATTACTATATTACCAAAAAAGGATGGAACTCAAATAAATCGCTTACAAGAGCAGATTTTGAACCAATTGGAACTGTACAACATGATGGTTCTGCAGCCTCAAATCATTTAACTCACAAAGTCAATGTACCTACTGATAGAAGTGGATACCATGTGATTTTAGCAGTATGGGATGTAGCTGATACAGCAAATGCATTCTATAATGTTATTGATGTTAATCTTATCAATGATGTGAAACCAGATATAGAAGCTCCAAGTAGTCCAAATGGAATTCAGGCACAAAAAGTAACAGCGAATAGTATAGAACTAACATGGAACTCTTCTACGGATAATGTAGGGGTAAAAGGGTATCAAATCTTCCGTAACGGAGAGATGATTGACACAGTACCAGGCACTCATTTTATTGATAAAAAATTACAAGCGAGTACAGAGTATTCTTATATTGTAAAAGCGATCGACGCAGCTGGGAATGTATCGAAAGAAAGCCAATCGCTTACAGTAAAAACAACTGTTGAGACTCCTGATACAGAAGCACCAACACAACCAAAAGGATTACATAGTATGGGAACGACAGCGTCAAGTGTGGATCTAATGTGGAGTCCTTCTGACGATAATATTGGTGTAGACCATTACGATATTTATAGAGAAACAGAAGGATCAATGAAAAAGATTGCAACATCCAATGCGACTTCTTATATGGATAAAAATTTACTTCCTAATACTACTTATAAATATGTAGTGAAAGCTGTTGATGTAGCTGGAAATGAATCCGTACAGAGTGATATATTCGTAATTACCACAAAAACTGAAAGCGCTTCATATGAAGAGTGGGATGCAAAGAAAGCATATGAAAAGGGAGATAGAGTTCTACACGAAGGAAAAGTATATGAAGCAGTCCAGAGTTATCAAGGAAATGGGGATCCAAACTGGATTTATGCCTTATCATTATGGAAAACAGTGTAAGCTTTACCTAGATATGAACTAAGAGATGATGGGCTTTGATGCAAAAGGAAATATTGAGAATTTACTTTTCTATTAATAAATAAGGGTAGTATATGAATTCATATATTACCCTTTTTATTATGATAATACTTTCGTCATAAGAACGTGTGGAATGCCATCTTCCATAAATACATCTGAAGAAGTTTGATAACTTAGTTTTGTATAAAATCCTTCAGCTTGTGTTTGACCGTGTAGTTTTACTTTTGTTGCTTCTTTGTCACGAGCAATTTCTTCCAACGCCTTGATTATTACTTTTCCTAATCCATATTTACGGTAGTCTTTTAAAATACAGATGCGTTCTAATTTTCCTGCGCCGTCAACAAATCGGATACGACCTGTACCTACAGGAAGCTTGTTATAATAAACTAAAATATGTTTACATTCCTCACCGATTTCATCGAATGTATCGAATTCATCTTCAAGAGGGACATTTTGTTCTTTTACAAATACTTCTTTTCGAATATGAAAGGCAGTTTCTAAATCTGTAAGTTCTGTTATGAGTTTGGAGTGCAAATTATTCAGCCCTTTCTAGTGTGATGTGCTTTTGTTTTCATAGTATATCATAATACCACGCTATAAAGAAAAAATATAAAAAGCTGACAGTAAGAGTCAGCCTTCATAATAATTCCTTTATCCCATTTTTTCGTCCAATAATCGCCTTACTAGTCATATTAACAAACAACCCTGTTTCAACTACGCCTATAATCATTTTTAATTGAGTATGTAAGTTGGCAGGATTAGATATGTCATGAGGGAATACACAATCAATAATCACATTATTGTTATCGGTAATAAACGTTTCATTATTTTTTAAACGTAACGTTGTTTGACAACCTAAAGATTGAATTTTCCTTTCCGTTTGTTTCCATGAAAAAGGTGTAATTTCAACAGGTAATGGGAAAGTACCTAAATGCGTTACGAGTTTTGATTCATCAGCAATGATAATTAGTTCTTTAGAAGATGAGGCAACGATCTTTTCACGAAGTAATGCGCCACCGCCGCCTTTTATTAATTGTAAATTTGAATCAATTTCATCTGCACCATCGATTGTAAGATCGAGTATATCCATTTCGTTTAAGGAGATTAATGGAATAGAAAGTTGTTTAGCTAGAGATTCCGTTTCTTTTGAAGTCGGTACAGCTTGAAATGATAAGCCTTCCTTTACACGCTCACCTAATTTTTGTATCGTCCAATATACAGTAGAACCTGTGCCTAGTCCAACTTTCATCCCTTCTTTTACAAAGTTAGCAGCATATTCACCAGCGAGCTGTTTTAAATTCAGCATATTATTCTGCTGGACGTGGACCTGCATCAAGGCCTGAATTTTCTACTGTAAGTATTGGGCGAACGACTATATCTTTATGTACGTGCATTTGGCATGATAAACGTAAGTGATCTTCAATTCCTTTTTCCGTAATCGCATTTTTTTCATTAGAACCAGCTTCACAAAACTCACCTGCTATAATTTCTACTCTACAAGTTGTGCAGCGTGCTTTCCCGCCGCAGCGATGGAGAATGTGTACACCGTTATCTTCAATCGCTAATACTAATTTGGTGCCTTCTTTTACATCAAAAGTTCCCGCACCTTCAATTGTTAATTTTGGCAAATTTGTTCCTCCTCAAGTAAAATTGTACATAACATATTTATGACCGCGAATTATTAAACATAAACATAATTTTTTTATATGCCCCGTAACTTTTTTATTTGTTGGATCGTTAATTAAGTAAGCGCTGAAAAGGAGTGGTTATTTTGTGCACAAAAGTAACTCATATGTTTAAAAATCATATCGATACGAATCATTCAAATATAAATTTTTTAATTGAACAATATGGAGAGTTGAAAAGGTATTGTACATTTTTAACGAAAAACAAATGGGACGGCGAAGACCTTGCCCAAGAAACTGTTTGTAAAGTTCTTCAAAAATATAGTAATAAAGATATTTGTATGACACTTGTATATAAAATAGCTCGCCATCGCTGGATAGATCAGATGAAATCAAAATCAGTTCATGAAAAAATAAAGGGACAAATTACTTTTGAAGAACCACAAGAGAACATTGCAGATTTGCATGAAATGGTAGGAAAAGTATTAGCGTCACTCAATGTACAACAATCCACAATTTTATTATTAAAGGATGTTTTTCAATATAGTATCGCTGATATTGCTAAAGTATGTTCCATATCGGAAGGTGCAGTAAAAGCTTCTTTATTTCGGAGTAGAAATAGGCTGAAAACTGTAAGTGAAGAAGGGATTGAGATAGTCGAATTCACAGATGATATTGAAGTTGTAGTAACGTCTATTCGTGAGGAAAAGCCGGAATTGCTAACAAAGCTTCTTCCGACAATAGATTTTACTAAGTTACCATCTAAACAGCCAGTCTTATTATTTAATGCAAAAACACCTTCTTCCTACAGTTGTATGCTTTGCGCGGCATAACAATTATTGGAGGGATTAAAAATGAATGCAATTCCATATGTAGTAGAACAAACGAAATTAGGAGAACGTTCCTATGATATATATTCAAGGTTATTAAAAGACCGCATTATTATTATCGGTTCAGAAATAAATGATCAAGTAGCAAGTAGTGTCGTAGCTCAATTATTATTTTTAGAAGCGGAAGATGCTGAGAAAGATATATTTTTATACATTAACAGCCCAGGCGGCTCGACGACAGCAGGTTTTGCCATATTAGATACGATGAATCTCATTAAACCAGATGTACAAACGCTATGCATGGGATTTGCAGCATCATTTGGTGCATTGTTATTATTATCAGGTGCAAAAGGGAAACGGTTTGCACTCCCTAATAGTGAAATTATGATTCACCAGCCACTAGGTGGTGCGCAAGGTCAAGCAACGGAAATTGAAATCACAGCAAAAAGGATATTGAAGTTAAAACATGATATTAATAAAATGATTGCAGAAAAAACGGGGCAATCGATTGAGAGAGTAGCACATGATACAGAAAGAGATTATTTTATGACTGCAGAAGAAGCGAAGGCATATGGGATAGTAGATGATGTTGTTACGAAAAAATAAGATACAAACAGGCTAGAGGATATGTTAATCCTCTAGCCTGTTTTCTTAATCTTTTACCCATTCATCAACTAGCGCTTGATTCTTTTCGATCCATTTTCGTGCAGCTTCTTCAGGATCTTTCGTTTTATTTAACATGAGCATTAATGTACCAAGTTGTTCATCGTTCATTTTCCATTTATCAAAGTATTTCACAATATCTGGATGATCTTTTTCGAAACCTTTACGAACAGAGTAATAAATGTCATCTTTTTCACCATATACTTTCTTAGGGTCTTTTAAATATTTTAAGTCAAATTCTGAAAAGCCCCAATGCGGATTCCAAAGCG